>Ga0185307_1000157_pt1 | contig 47231 bp, 48 predicted proteins | sample LHCtaG_FD_128010 | JGI IMG/M metagenome (GOLD analysis project Ga0185307, IMG submission 128010) | Hot spring microbial communities from Little Hot Creek, USA to study Microbial Dark Matter (Phase II) - LHC4sed_matched (SPADES... | ecosystem: Environmental > Aquatic > Thermal springs > Hot... | reverse complement strand
CATTGGAATATTTCTTTGACTTTTTTTTTCTTTTCTTTTATAATTTATTAAAATTTAAAAGGGGGAGAGAATGTTTAAAAATATTGGTGTTTTAGGTGCCGGAACAATGGGTAGTGGAATTAGTCAAGTTTTTGCCCAAAATGGTTATTCGGTAATAATGGTGGATTTGACGGATGAAATTTTACAAAAAGGAATGATAAATATTAGAAAAAGTTTGGAGAAATTTCTGGAAAAAGGAAAGATTAGTGAGGAAGAGAAGGAAGAAACTTTAAAAAGGATAAGAACCACTACTCAGATAGAAGATTTAAGCGATTGCGATTTGGTCGTGGAGGCGATTATTGAAAATAAAGAAGAGAAGAAGAAAACTTTTTCTTTAATTGATAAAATCTGTAAAAAAGAGGCAATCTTTGCTTCTAATACCTCTACTATTTCTATTACTGAATTGGCGAGTGCCACTGATAGACCAGAAAAGTTTATCGGGATGCATTTTATGAATCCGGTTCCTTTGATGGCATTGGTGGAAGTTATCAAGGGCTTAAGAACTGATGAGAAGACCGTGGAAGTTATTATGGATTTGGCAAAAAAGATTGGTAAGGTGCCCGTATTAGTAAACGATTCACCAGGTTTTGTCTCTAATCGGGTTTTGATGCCAATGATTAATGAGGCGATTTATTGTTTATATGAGGGGATTGCTGATAAAGAGGCGATTGATAATATTATGAAATTGGGAATGAATCATCCAATTGGTCCATTGGCTTTGGCTGATTTGATTGGTTTGGATGTAGTCTTGGCAATATTGGAGGTTTTAGAAAAAGATTTGGGCGACCCCAAATATCGTCCTTGTCCTTTATTAAGGAAAATGGTAAATGCTGGTTTTTTGGGAAGAAAAACAAAAAGGGGTTTCTATGAATACCAATAAGAAAAAATGGGAATATAAGATAAAGGTTTTGGAGGTCCATAGCCATCCAATCTTGGCTTTAGGAAGATGGCAGATTGAAGATGATAATAAAAAAATAATTAAGGAATTTCCTAATGTGGAAAAATATATTAATCAATTGGGTGAAGAAGGTTGGGAGTTAGTAGGAACTGCTCCTGGTTCTGATAGCCAGGGAACAATTACTAAGGTACTTTTGATTTTTAAGCGAGAAAAAGAATAAATTGTCATTCAATATTGTTGATTTATTTTCTTTAATAGTTATTTCCGTCTCCGCAGCTTTCCAATTTTTTCGGGCGATTGATGATTTGAGTCTGGTTTTTTATGAGACAATCGGAATAATATTTGCTTGTTATTTGAGTAATCTTATCTTTAAAAAATTTGATTATCAGCCAATTTTCTATTTGCTCACTTTTATTGTGGTTTTCTTTTTTTCCCTTCTTCTTGCCCGATTTTTTAATAACTATTTTTCTTTTTCTTTCGGTATCTTCACTTATATATTTGGTTTCTTTTTGGCTCTTATCTTTGCCTGGGCTCTTTGTCACGCCATTTTGAAAACTATTTTAATCTTTTTTTGGCGAAACCCAATATTGGTTTATAAATATAAAAAATCCCTTTTTGTTTCCCAAATATTATTCTTTGGTTTCTTCCGGGAGCTTTTAGGACTTTTGCGAGTTATTCGCGGTCCAGTATCGCCGCAATAATGAAAAATTTGTTGGCGATTGATTTTGGTCTCCGGTGGGTTGGTTTAGCTTTTGGTGATTGGGAGAAAAATTATATTTATGGTTATAAAACAATTGCCGTTAGCAGTCTTAATAAACTAATTAAAGAGATTAAAAAGATTGTGGAGGAAAAAAATATTGACCAAATAATAATTGGTGACCCTAAAAGTTTAGAAGGTAAAGAAACCGAAAGAGCAAGATTGGTAAAAAGATTTAAAGAAAAATTAGAAAAATTGGTGAGTTGTAGGATTGTGCTTTTTGACGAAAGATTTACCACCGATTTGGCAAAACGGATTATTTTTCCCGAGGATTTTAAAAGAACGAAGATAAAAAGGAAAGAGAGTATTAAAAAGGATATTAATCTTTTATCGGCTATTCTTCTTTTAGAAAGTTATTTTAAATATGAGAAAGGAAAAGAAAACTGATTTTTTTGTTCTGCTTTTTTTGACTTTTCTTTTTCTTTTTTATCACCAGGTTTTTATTAAAGAGAAGGCAAATAAAAAGATTGAGATTTTTATCCCTAAAAATCTTACTCTTACGCAAATCAGCCAATTATTGAAAAAGAAAGGAGTGATAAAAAGGGATTATCTGTTTTTCTTTTATGCTAAAATTTTTTTAAAAGAGAAAAATTTAAAGAATGGTTATTACCAATTAATGGAAAATATGAAGGAATTGAGAGTTCTTTTTGCTCTTTTAAAAAGATATAGTATTCCGGTTTGGGTGACAATTCCTGAAGGATTTACTATAAAAGAAATTGGCGAACTTTTGGAGAAAAAGGGTATTTGTTATAAAGAAGATTTTATAAATTATTGTGTTAATCCTGATGTGTTAAAAAAGTATAATATCCCCTTTCCCAGTGCGGAAGGGTTTTTGTTTCCTGATTCTTATCAATTTTTTACCAATTCCCCACCAGCGGTTGTGTTTGATAAAATGTGTCGCCGTTTTTGGGAAATTTATTTAGCTTTAAAAAGAAAATATAAAACAAATCTTTCGGATTCAACAATTATCATTTTGGCTTCTATTGTGGAAAAGGAAGCCAAGATAGATTCGGAAAAACCATTAATTGCTTCGGTTTTTTTAAATCGGCTAAAAAAGGGAATGCGGTTAGAAGCCTGCGCCACTATTCAATATCTTTTAGAAAAGCGAAAGAAGAGATTAAGTAAAGAAGATTTAAAAATTTCATCACTTTATAATACCTATTTACATAAAGGTTTACCGCCAACACCAATATGCAATCCTTCTAAAAATTCCTTAGAGGCAGTATTAAATTCACCCAAAACTGATTATTATTACTTTTTTACCCAAAACGGAATTACCCATATTTTTTCTAAGACTTTTGAAGAACACCGTAAAAAATTACAAATATTGACAAAAAATTAATATTGATTTTAACGATAGTTTAGTTATAATAAAATCTTATGAATAAAAATAACTATTCTGATTACGACGCCTCTAAAATTCATGTTCTTAAGGGTTTAGAAGCCGTTCGCCGCCGACCAGCAATGTATATTGGTGATGTTGGTGTTCGGGGGCTTCATCATCTTATTTATGAAGTGGTTGACAATTCAGTGGATGAAGCCTTGGCAGGTTACTGTACGCAGATTATTGTTACTCTCCATAAAAATAATGCTTGTTCAGTGGAAGATAATGGTCGGGGGATTCCAGTTGATATTCATCCGGTAGAGAAAAAGCCAGCTTTGGAAGTGGTGATGACGATGCTTCATACTGGTGCTAAATTTGAAAATAAAGTCTATCGGATTTCTGGTGGTTTACACGGAGTCGGCGTTTCAGTAGTTAATGCTTTATCGGAGTGGTTAGAAGCCTATGTTTATCGGGACGGTAATATTTATTATCAACGGTACGAGCGGGGAGAAACAAGGACACCTTTAAAAATTGTTGGCAAAACCAAAAAGACCGGAACAAAGATTACCTTTAAACCGGATAAACAGATTTTTAAGAAGATAGACTTTGATTATGAAATGGTTGCTAATCGGTTAAGAGAGCTTGCCTATTTAGTGCCCAATTTGAAGATTGAATTGATTGATGAAAGAACGAATAAAAAAGATATTTTCCATTTTCCTGGAGGGATTGTTGAATTTTTAAAATATTTGGATGCGGGAAGAGCCCGTTTACACAAGCCGGTCTATTTTAAAGTAGAAAAAGATAAATTAGAAGTAGAAATTGCCCTTGAATATAATGATAGTTATTTAGAAAATATCTTTTCTTATGTAAATACGATAAATACCCATGAAGGAGGAACCCATGTTTCTGGTTTTAAATCAGCTTTAACCAGAACCTTAAATGAATATGCTAAAAGAAATAATCTTTTAAAAGAAGATATTGAGATAATTGGTGAAGATACCCGCGAGGGGTTAACGGCAATAATTTCTTTGAAAATTCCTGATCCCCAATTTGAAGGACAGACAAAAACAAAATTGGGGAATAGTGAAGTTAAAGGGATTATTGAGGCAATTGTTAATGAAAAATTAGAAGCTTTTTTAGAAGAGAATCCAAAGGTTGCTAATATTATAATCAATAAAGTAATCAGTGCTGCCAAAAGTCGTTTGGCAGCCAAGAAAGCCCGGGAATTAGCTCGAAGAAAATCTTTGTTAGAAACTGATATTTTACCAGGAAAATTAGCTGATTGCCAGGAAGAGGATCCGAGAAATGCTGAGATTTATATTGTTGAAGGTGAGTCAGCCGGGGGTTCAGCAAAACAAGGAAGAGACCGAAGATTTCAAGCGGTTCTGCCGTTAAGGGGAAAGATTTTAAATGTGGAAAAATCAAGTTTGAATAAGGTTTTGAGTAATGATGTAATAAAGACAATTGTCACTGCTTTGGGTGGGGGTTTTGGTGAAGATGATTTTGATCCAGAAAAATTAAGGTATCATAAGATAATAATAATGACAGACGCTGATGTTGATGGTTCTCATATTAGGACTTTGCTTTTAACCTTTTTCTATCGTTTTATGCGTCCCCTTATTGAACAAGGTTATGTTTATATTGCTTTTCCGCCACTCTACCGGGTGAAAGTGGATAAACAAGAGTTTTATCTTTATTCTGATGAGGAATTGGAGAAGTTTTTAAAGAAATATAAAAATGAAAAATGTGAGGTCCAAAGGTATAAAGGTTTGGGCGAGATGAATCCTCAACAGTTATGGGAAACAACAATGAATCCCGAAAAAAGGAAATTGAAAAAAGTTACTTTAGAAGATGCGGCGGAAGCTGATCGGCTTTTTTCTATTCTTATGGGTGAAGAAGTAGAACCAAGAAGAAAGTTTATTGAGGAAAATGCTAAATATGTAGAGAATTTAGATATATGATAAAGCGGGAAGAACTTTTTAAAAGATTAACTGAGGCTTTTGGTCCCTCTGGTTTTGAGCAGGAAGTTAGAGAAATATTGAGAGAATATTTTTCCGAAGTGGGAGAAGTAAAATACGACCGGTTAGGAAGTATTATCTGCCAAAAAGGAAATAAGGGTTTAAAAATTATGATTGCTGCCCATATGGATGAAGTTGGCTTTCTTGTTGCTAAAATTACTAAGGAAGGTTATGTGAAATTTCTGCCAATCGGTGGTTGGTATTCTCAGGTATTATTAGGTCATACGGTTAAAATTAGAACTCACAAAGGTGATTTTTTAGGAGTAATTGGTGCTAAACCACCTCACGAATTACCAGAGGAAGAAAGGGATAAAGTTGTTACCATTGAGAAAATGTATATTGATTTTGGGACTTTTACCGATTTTGATATTGAAAAGGAATTGGGGATAAGGGTTGGTGATCCGATTATACCTTTCCAAAATTACCAAAAATTACCTAACAATCTCCATTTAGCAAAAGCCTGGGATGACCGTTTTGGTTGCGCAATTCTTTGTGAGCTTGCGTATTCTTTAAAAGAAATGGATCACCCTAATTCCATATATCTGGTAGGGACGGTTCAAGAAGAAGTTGGTTTAAGAGGAGCAAGAACCGCAGCCGAATTGATTAAACCGGATATTGCCTTTGCGGTTGATGTTTCTATTGCTCGGGATTATCCAGGTTATGTTTTAAAGGAAACTCCCGAAAGATTAAAAAATGGTTGCGCAATAATTACTTATGATGTGACAATGATACCTAACATAAAATTAAGAGATTGGGTAATTGGAATTGCTGAAAAATATAATATAAAATATCATTTAACCACTATTCGGGGTGGTTATGATACTGGAACTATTCATTTAAAAGGTATCGGAGTGCCTTCTTTAGCAATTGGTATCCCCACCAGATATATCCATTCCCATTCGGGAATAATTGCAGAAGAAGATTATCAAAACTGTTTAAATCTTCTTATTAAAATCTGCGAAAATTTAGAAACCTTTTGAATTTTAGTTAAGAAAGATATTATCTCATTCCTTGTTGACCAAAGGAAGTAAGGATATTCATATAAGGCATGATTACTGCAATTATGATAAAGACAACACCGATACCCATAATTAAAATTAAAACCGGTTCAATCAAACCGGTTAAATTTTTTGCCATTCTTTCAACTTCGGTATCATAATAATCGGCAACCTGTCGGAGCATTTCATCTAAAGCTCCTGATTCCTCACCAGTAGCAACCATTTGAACTACCATCGGAGGAAATACACCACTTTCTCGCATTGGTGGAGCAATACCCCTGCCTCGTCGTACACTTTCGGCGATGGCGTCAATGTGTTGAGAAATATAGGTATTACCAACGGTTTTAGAAACTAATGCTAAACTTCTTAAAATCGGCAAACCGGTTCTGTCTAAAGTTTCAAACATTCGAGCAAAGCGGGCAAGAATCATTTGATAGATCAATGGACCGGCAATAGGTATCCTTAATTTTACCCTATCCCACCATAATCTTCCAGCTTTTGTTCTTATAAAAGTATAAAAGAGAATACCAAGAATGGCTAAGAAGAAAAATCCCACTGCCCAATAATTTTTCATAAAATTAACAAAGGTAATAAGAATTCGGGTCGGGGTTGGAACTTTTGTCCCTAAACCCGTTAAAAGCATAATAAATTTCGGTAATACAAAAGTGGAAAGAACAACGACGGCTACAATCATACCAATCATTAAGATTATCGGATATCGTAAAGCTGACATCACTTCACTTCTTAATTTTCTTTCATGTTCCAAAAGGTCAGCTAAACGGGTTAGAATTTCGTCCAAGACACCGCCGGTTTCTCCGGCCCAAACAGAATTAACATATAGCTCATTAAAAATTCTTGGATATTTAGCCATTGCTTGAGATAGAGAAGCACCACCCATAAGGTCTTTTCTGATACCATCAAGAGCTTTAGCCAAAGCTTTGGAACGGGTTTGCGCTTGGAGCGCACTAATAGCCGAAAGCATTGGTAAGCCGGCTTTATGAAGGGTAACAAATTGGCGCGTGAAGTTTATTAAATCAATCGCCTTTACCCGACCAGCAAAAAGATTTTCCAAAGAGAAACCACCGCCAGTAGGTTGTTTTATTTCTTTTATAGATAAAGGAATGTAACCCAACGCATCCAGTTTTTCAATTACGCTATTGACATCGCTTCCTTCTACGGTACCAGTTAATACTTTGCCTTCTCGGTCTCTTACTTTATAAGAAAATAAGGGCATAAAGCCTCCCTTTTATTTATTAGATTACAATTTTTTCCGCTTCCCTCATTACCTCTTCAACCGTCGTAATTCCCATAAGAACCTTCTTTATACCATCTTCCCACAGAGTATCCATACCACTTTCTTTTGCCAACATTCTTATCGCACTGGTTGGCGGTCGAGTGACAATTAACTCTCTCATTTTTTCATCAACTTTCATAACTTCAAATATTCCTATTCTTCCATAATAACCGGTATACCGACAATGCTCGCAACCCCGACCGCGATATAAAATAGTATCCGGTGGTAATTCTAATTCTTCTAAAATTTTTGGTGAAGGTCGGTATTCTTCTTTACATTTTGGGCAAATCCTTCTTACCAATCTTTGTGCCAAAACCCCTTCCATCGCGGAAGCAACTAAGAATGGCTCAATTCCCATATCAATCAAACGGGTTATCGTACCAGGGGCATCGTTAGTGTGAATTGTTGAGAATACTAATTGACCGGTTAATGCTGCCCGGATAGCTACCGTGGCTGTATCCCGGTCACGAATCTCACCGATGAAAATAACATCCGGGTCTTGCCGCAAAATATGTCTTAATCCTACTAAGTAAGTATAACCAGCCCTTTCATTTACTTGCGATTGGCAAAGACCATCAATATCGTATTCTACCGGGTCTTCAATCGTAATGATATTTTTTTCGGTGCTACGAATTTCTTGGAGAACAGCATAAAGAGTAGTTGTTTTTCCAGAACCGGTAGGACCGGTTACCAGAATAACTCCGTGCGGTTTTCTGATCATTTCTCTTAAAACTTGAAGCCTTTCTGGCAGGAGACCAAGCTCATCCAAGGATAAAAGTCTTACCCTGTCAAGAATACGCATTACCACTTTTTCGCCATAGGTAGTGGGAAAAGTAGATACTCGGAAATCAATCTCTCGACCATCAATAATTGCTGAATAACGACCATCCTGGGGTAATCTTTTTTCCGCAATATTCATTCGGGACATAATCTTAATACGAGAAACTACCGCTAATTGCAAGGCTTTCTTAGGAGCAACAACCGGATGGAGAACACCGTCGATTCGGAATCTCACTTGTAAACCTTCTCTCGTGGGCTCAATGTGAATATCGGATGCCCTTTCCCGAACAGCCCTAATAATCAATTGGTTCACCCATCTAACAACCGGAGCTTCAGAAGCCAATTCTTCAAGTTTTTTAGGTGTTAAATCAAGTTCCGCTGCTACTTCACCTTCTCCTAAAGGTTCAATAGTTTCTACTTCCGGTTCATCAGGAATGTCTGGGGGTTGAGTTTGGGCATAATATTCATTTAAAACCTGATATAAATCTAATTCCTTACACACCATTACTTGGACATCCATGCCAGAAAATCTTCTAATTTCATCAATAGTATAAATATTTGAAGGATCAACCATAGCAACCACTAAAGAATTACCAGATTTAAAAAGTGGCACAAATTTATGCGCTCTTAAAAATTCTTCTGGAAACATTTTCATTACTTCGGGATCAATTTTAAAGGTAGTTAAATCAATAAAAGGTACCCCATATTTCTGCTCTAATTCAAATCCGATATTGTCTTCTCGTCCCATAATTTCACCTCCTTACCATGCTTCTATAAAATTATAGAGCAAAAGTTTCAAAAAATCAATATTTATTTTAATTTTAAAACTTCTCGGTAGCCGGTTAAATCTAAAAATCCGTGTCCAGAAATATTCATAACGATTACCTTTTTAACTCCCTCTTCTTTTGCTTTTAAAGCTTCATCTATGGCGCAAGCAATAGCATAAGAAGATTCCGGTGCCGGCAGAAATCCTTCACATTCAACAAACATTCTTGCTTTTTCAAAAACATATTTTTCATCGGCTGGATAAGTTTTGGTTTCAATGATATTATGGTGTCGCAAAAGACTGATAATGGGAGCAGCCGCATGATATCTTAAGCCATCAGCTTTTATTGGCTTCATTTTTATTTTATGTCCTAAAGTATACATTTTTAATAAAGGAGTAAATTCACCATAATCAGCAAAGTCATATTCGTATTTTCCTTTAGACAAATTAGGCGCTACTTCACTTTGGCAAGCAATAAATCTGATTTTTTTCTTATTTTTCAATACCTCACCGATAAAAGGGAGTGTGAAACCACCAAAATTAGAGCCTCCGCCTAAACAGGCGATCATTATATCCGGCTCCACCCCAATCTTTTCTAACTGCTTTTTAGTTTCCAAACCAATTATTGTCTGATGTAAAAGAACGTGGTTTAATACTGAACCAAGACAATAAATAGTGTCATCGTTTTTTAAAGCATCTTCTATTCCTTCCGAAATAGCAATTGCTAAAGAGCCAGGATGGTGGGGATTTTTTTTATATAATTTTTTACCAACATCAGTTTTGGGACTAGGTGAGGGGTAAACATCGGCACCTAAAAGTTGCATCAAAGTTCTCCGCTCTTTTTTCCATTTATAAACCGCTCTTACCCAATAGATTGTGCATTTTAGACCCAGCAAAGCAGCTGCGTACGCCAAAGCAGTTCCCCATTGTCCGGCCCCGGTCTCCGTGGTTACTCTTCGGTAACCTTCTTTTTTAGCATAATAACATTGAGCCAAAGCGGTGTTTACTTTGTGACTACCAGTAGGACTAAAAAATTCTCCTTTATAATAAATTTCTGCCGGAGTATCAAGTTTTTTTTCTAAATTTATTGCCCGAAATAATGGCCTGGGTCTACCGGCTTGGGCGTAAAGTTCGCGCAATTCATCAGGAATAGAAATCCATTCTTCTTTTGCCATTTCTTGTTTTAAACATTCGCCAATCAAAATTTTTGATAAATTTTTTAATCGCGATTCGCCTTTTTCGGGGTCTTTAGGAGGTGGCAAAGGTTCGGGCAAAACTGGTAAAATATTGTACCACTTGTCAGGAATTTCTTCAACGGTTAAGTTTACTTGCCTTATTATCTTCATTTTTCCTCCATTTTGAAACTAATTTTAACCAAAATTATCACAAAAGTCAAATATTATTGACAAAATAAAAAAATTTAGTTATAATATTTTATAAGCAGGAGGTGGAAATGCGAGGGTTATTTAAAAAAGCTTTATTTTTGTTGCCGTCGCAAACTAAAAAATTATTTACCCGAATAAATGATGACCGAGAATTTTTATTTTATCTCCTCCTTTATCCTAATGAAACGTGGGAATTGATGTGTTATAAAACTACGGGCGAACAAGTTTGGCGCGGAACTAATTTAAAAAAGGAAGATGTGATTGAACTTATTGGTGATATTTTTTAAAGGTTATTAAATTTAGTCCAATTTCGGGAAAAGGTTGACGTTTTAATTTTATTTTAATTTTAGATAAAAATATTTCTAAAGTAACACTTACAAACGCCGAAAAAAGATGACCACCAAAAATTTTAAAATTTTTATCAGCGATGATAATGTGGGTGTGAACAAAAATTTCATTTTTTCCATGGCTTATATTCCCAAGAAAAGAAACGATTTCACATTCTTTTTTTATTTTTCTTTTTAAATATTTCTTCTTTTTTAAGTCATAATAACCAATAAGAAAATCTTTACCCGCGCCTATTCCCCAAAAGAAAGCGCCTTTTATTTTATTTTTTGTGGCAAAATCTTTTAAAGAATTTATAATTTCTTCGTTTTTTTCTAAACGAATGAAGAATAATTCTGAATTAATTTTTTTTATCTCCATATCTTAAATTTTTTAGGAAATAAATAAAATAATCAAAGAAAGAAAGAAAAAGAAATAGCCAAGTTAGATAAGTGATAATTAAAAGTTCGTTTTTTCGGTTAAGTAAAGCAGCAATAATTAAAAGGGCGAAAAAAAACCCAGTGATTTTTCCTAATACTGATGATTTGGAAACAATATTTCTTTTTTTCATTAAAAAAATAAAACCAGCAGTAATTAGGAGGTCACGAATTATTATAGCCAAAACAATTTTGAAATCTAAGTTTTTGGACATCACCAACACAACGAGAATGGAGCCCACCCAAATTTTATCTACTAAATGGTCAAGAATTTTACCCAAATCGGATACGCAATTTAATTTGCGCGCCAGATAACCATCAAAAGCATCAGTTACCCAAGAAATTGCTATGAAAACTAAGCTGGAAAGATATAATTTTTTAGCCAAAAAGAAAAGAATTAATGGTAAAAGAAGTAACCGCGAAATACTTAAAAGATTAGGAATTGTTAAAATCCCCATTTTAATTTTTTCTTTAAAATTTCAAAATAAGTTCTTTCTTTTTTGTTGACTAAAAGAAAGTAATTTTCTGCCTTTTCAATAAAAACTTCCTCATTCAAATTTAACAAAAATACTTTTTGGCCGTCAAGGACTAAATGAGCCGGTGGGTTTTTTCCTCCCAAAAGAAGTTTTAATTTAAGATGAGTGGGCAAAATTAATGGTCTACTCGATAATAAATGGGGAGCAATGGGGGTAATAATGAAAACTTCTGAAGAAGGATGAACAATTGGCCCACCAGCAGCTAAAGAATAGGCGGTTGAACCAGTAGGAGTAGCGATTATTATCCCGTCACCATTAAATTTGTTAACTAATTCACCATCAACATAAAGATTAATTTCAATCATTCTTGAAGATTCGCCCATATTAATAACCACATCATTTAATACCAAATATTCTTTGTTTTTAAAAATTACTTTAATGAGCAGTCTTTTTTCAATATTAACTTTTCTATTTAAAAAATCTTCAACCGCTTTTATTTTTTCTTCTTCGGAAAAAGTGGTCAAAAATCCTAAACTTCCAAGATTAATACCAATTGTTGGAATTTCTTTGCCTTTTAAGGTGTGGGCAGTTCTTAGAATTGTACCATCCCCTCCAATAGCAATAACGAAATCAATTGTTGAAAGATTATCCTCCAAATCGCTATAGTTATCATAACCTAAAAAGGTTGCTTCGGCTTTTAAAAATGAGGGTTTGATATTGTTTTTAAGAAGGTAATCGACAATTTCTTCAACAATTTTTTTTATACCTGCCTTTTTCAAATTGACAATCAAACCAGCTTTCATTTAAGAAATTATAGCAAATCTAATTTTTTTACTTAATGAAGGAAGAAAAATAAAAGAAGAATACCATTCTTTAGCAAATTGGTAGATCTTTAAAGGATAGGGGTGGTCAATCTCTAAAAATATTATTCCTTTTTCCGAAAGAAATTTTTTGCCTTCTTGCAAAATTCTTTTGATTACCCAAAGACCGTCTTCGCCGCCGTATAAGGCCCTTTTGTTTTCATAATTTTTGACTACCTTCGGAAGTCTTTCATAATCTTTTTTTGAAATATAGGGAGGATTAGAGACAATTAAATCAAATTTGTGAAAATATTCCTTATGATTAGGAAAATAGAAAAGGTCAGCGTAATATAATTTTATCCGATTTTGAAGAGAATATTTTTGGATATTTTTTTTAGCAACTCTTAATGCTTTTTTAGAAATGTCTGTGGCAATGATTTCGGCATTTTTAAATAAGTGTGCCAAAGAAATAGCTAAATTTCCTGTGCCCGTACCGATATCAATGATATATCTAATTTTTTCTTTATTATAATGAGTTTCCAAAAAAGAAATTAGCAATTCGGTTTCCGCCCGGGGTATAAAGACTCCTTTTTCAATATGGAGTTCTAAATCTAAAAAATAGGCTTTTTTTAAAAGATAGGGAAGAGGAATACCGTTTTTTTTATTTTTTAGAATAGTTAAAATTTTTTTTATTTTTCTTCTGGGTAATTTTTCACTTAAATAGATTTGATAAAGTTTTTTTTCAAATACTCCGTACAAAATAAAATTAAACTCTTCATCACTTAAACGGTATCTTTTTTTAATAGCTAACAATTCTTTATTCATTTAAAAATTTTTCAATTTCTTTTTCTTGTAATTGACTAATAATTGGATCTAAATCACCTTCCATTATTTTATCAAGTTCATAAAGAGTAAGATTGATTCGGTGGTCAGTCACTCGATTTTGCGGAAAATTGTAAGTTCTGATTTTCTCTGCTCTTTCACCGGTGCCGATTTGTTTTCTTCGTTCTTTATCAATTGCTTCTTTTTGTTTTCGCTTTTCATATTCTAACAGTCGAGCTTTTAAAATTTTCATCGCTTTTTGACGATTTTGATGTTGGGAACGTTCATCTTGGCAACTTACTACAATACCGGTAGGCAAGTGGGTAATTCTAACTGCCGAATCAGTAACATTTACATGTTGGCCTCCTTTGGAACTTGCTCGAAAAACCTCAATTTTTAAATCTTCTTCTTTTATTTCCACTTCTACCTCTTTTGGTTCCATAAGGACTGCCACCGTAACAGTTGAAGTGTGAATGCGGCCCGAAGCTTCGGTAACTGGCACCCTTTGGACCCGGTGAACACCCTGTTCAAAACGTAAATAATTATAGGCACCTTCACCACTTACTAAAAAAATCACCTCTTTTATACCGCCCAAATCAGATGGACGAAAAGATAAGATTTCGTATTTAAATCCTTTTTTATCCAAATATTTCTGATACATTTTAAATAAATCCATAGCAAAAAGAGCGCTTTCTTCTCCACCAGCTGCCGGCCTAATTTCAACAATACAATTTCTTTTTAGATCCTCGCCTTGGGGAAGGAAATAATAAAAAAGCTCTTTTTCCAATTCTTTTATTTCTTTTTTCAATTTTTCTTCCTCTTCTAAGAGATAGTTATAAGTCTCTTGGTCACATCCTTCTTTTATTTTACTAATTTCTGCTAACTCTTCTTCTTTTTTCTTTAAATGCTCATAATTTTCTAAAATCTTTTTTAACTCTTTATATTCTTTACCTAATTCTTCTAATAATTTGGGATTATTTATTACTTCTTGTTCGCTAAATTTCTTATCGATCTCTTTTAACTTTTCTTTGAGGACATTAATTTTTTCTTCCCATTTAATTTTCATAATCAAAAAATAACCATTTTTCCGTCTTTAATAAAACCCCAAGCCATATCCTTAGTGGTGTAGCCGTGACCCACATTGCCCCGTACATCAACACCGATCACCCCGCACAAACATTTTCTTTTTTTCAGTTCTTCCATAAAAATATTAATTGCTGTTTGGATATCATAATTTTTAGCTAATTCACAAATCTCTTTGGCAACAAAATTTCTTATTATTTCTTCTCCGTGCCCGGTAGCTGACACCCCCGCTAAAGAAGTAACGTAAGTTCCCGCACCAATAATTGCACTATCACCAACCCTTCCGGGCAATTTTCCTCTTAGGCCACCGGTAGAAGTGGCTACAGCAATCACTCCGTAACGGTCCAAAGCGCAGGCGCCAACGGTGCTTAAATTTTTTTCTTTTTTTAACTTCTTATAAACTTCAATTAATTTTTTAAAATTGGGAAAATAAATATTTTCTCCTTTTTCAATTAATTTCTTCAATTTTTCAATTTCCTTTTCAGTTTTTGGGTTGTATTCAGGAAATCCCATAGCTTGGGCAAACATTTTTGCCCCCTCACCTACTAAAAGTAAATGATCGGTTTCTTCCATAATCTTTTTAGCAACCAAAACCGGATTTTTAACATTCTTGACCGCACCGCAAGCGCCAAAATGTCCTTCACTCGTCATTACCGAAGCATCCATTTCAACTTCAAAAAGTAAATTTAAAACTGATCCAGTCCCAGCATTAAAATAAGGATTATCTTCTAATTCACAAACCGCTGCGCATACCGCATCAATTGCCTTACCATCTTTCTGTAAAATTTGATAACCTCTAATCAAAGCCTTCTCAATTCCCTTTTGGGCAGTAATTTTTTCTTCAATTTTTCCAGCACCTCCGTGAACAATTAAAGCAATCACAAAACCTCCTTTTGACAATTTGGACAGAAATAAGAAGAACGGTTATTAATTTTAATCCGCACAATTTTTTCTCCACATCGAACACATATTTCTCCGTCTCTTTTAAAAACTTTTAAATAATTTTGGAAACTTCCTTCTTGTCCATTCGGTCTTAAGTAATCGCTTATCGATGTTCCCTTTTTTTTGATCGCCAATCTTATAATTTTTTTTAAACATTTTACCAATCTTTTTATCTCTTCATCTGTTAAAGAAAAACTTCTTCTTTTTGGATGGATTTGGGCACAAAAAAGAGCCTCATCGGAATAAATATTCCCTACACCGCAGGCAATCTGTTGATTTAAAAGAAGACTTTTTATAAAAGCCCTTCGGTTTTTAATTTTTTCTTTCAAATAATGAAAGTTAAAATCAGGCATTAAGGGTTCTTTACCCAATTTTTTTAAAGATAGAAGAACTTTCGGTAATTTGTTATCTAAATAAAGATAAACCCTACCCAACAATCGGGGTTCCGCAAATATCAAGATTCCTTTATCTAACAAAAATTTAATGCGAGAATATTTTACTTCATTTTTTAAATTTTCTCTATAAATTAGCCTTCCCGACAATTTTAAATGAAAAGTTAAATAATAACTCTTAGATAACTTAAACAGCAAATATTTCCCCCTTCTTTCAATGTTCAAAATTTTTTTACCAATAACTTTTTCTAAAAAACTTATTGGTTTTGGGTAGCCGATAATTTTTTTATTTTCTAATTTTACGCCAATAAATCGTTTGTTAATTAAAAAGGGTAAAAGTTCATTTTTTATTGTTTCTACTTCTGGTAGTTCGGGCATTTTTATAATTTTATAAAAAAAATAAGATTTGTCAAATCAGAGAAATAACTAATTTGACTTTTTAAATCTTTCTCTTTAAAATTAATTCTGTGAAAGGTAAAATCGGTATAATTAGGGCACTTCTTTATTATCGTTATGGTGAAATTTTTATTAACTTTTTTAAAAATTTAGGAGTTTCTTATCTTTTATCACCAAAAACTGACAAAGAAATTATTGATTTGGGAGTGAAACATTCTTCTTCAGAAGTTTGTCTGCCTTTAAAAGTGACCGTAGGACATTTACTTTATTTAAAAAATAAGGTTGACTATCTTTTTCTTCCCCAATTTGTTTATCCCTATGAAAAACTTTATCCTTGTCCGAAAATGCTTGGTTTGACAACAATCGCTTTAGCTTTTTACCCCAAAAAGAAATTACTTTCTTTTAAAATAAAAGGAAATCTTTTTTTCCCTTTATTTCTTACTGGCTTAAAACTAAAGAAAGACCCTTTGAGAGTAATTTTGGCTTATTTAAGGATAAAAAGAAAAAAAGAAAAAAAAGAAATATCCTTTGATAATAAACATTTAAAAGTAGCAATAATTAGTCATTTTTATAATCTCTATGATGAAGCGATAGGAAGTGTGGTGTTAGAAACATTTAAAAAAGAGGGCTTTGTTGTTTATTTGAAAGAGGATTTGGGAAAAGAGATTTTGAGAAAAAAAGATGGTTTCTCTAAAAAAATCAAGTGGGCTTTTGAAAGAGAGTTATATAATGCTTTTAAATATTATTTGGAGTATGTTGACGGTTTTTGTTTTTTCTATTCTTTTGCTTGTGGTCCTGATTCTTTAATTGGCGAAATGATGGAAAGAGAGGCAAAAGAAAGGGGTGTTCCTTTTTTAAAAATTATTTTTGACGAGCATAGTGGAAGAGAAGGCATAGTAACAAGGATTGAAGCTTTTTGTGAAATGATTAGGCGAAAGAAAAATTTATGAAGGCTGCTTTTCCTTTTATTGGTTACGATTCCTTGGCTTTAAAAGATTTTTTAACTGTTTTGGGTGCGGAAGTCTGCTTGCCGCCGCCTTTAACAAAAAAAACTTTAGAATTGGGAGCAAAATATTCGCCAGAAATGGTTTGTTTGCCTTTCAAAATTACCTTAGGAAATTTTATTGAAGCTTTAGAAAATGGCGCCGATACTTTATTTATGGCTGCCGGGGCTAGAAAATGTCGATTTGGTTATTATCATCATTTACAAGAAAAAATTCTAAAAGAATTGGGTTATCAATTTCGGTTTTATCCGGTTTCCCAATATTCTCCTTATGAATTTTTCTTTGAAAAGATGCCACAGATTTTTAATGTTTCGCCGTTAAAAGTTTTGAGAGCTTTTTATTTAATGTTTAAAAAAAGCGAAACTTGTGAAAACTTTAAAAATTGTTTAAGAGTAATAAGAGCGATTGATTATAAGGAAAGCATTAGATTTGAAAGAAAATATCTAAAAAAAATTGAAACGGCAAAGAAAATAAAAGCTTTAAATATTTTGAATAAAGAGTTAAAAACAAAAAGAAAGAAGTTTTTAAAAGAAGGAGAGATAAAATTAAAAATTGGTTTAGTAGGCGAAATTTATTTTTTATTGGAAGATTTTGCTAACCAGGAAATTGAGAAAGAATTAGGAAAATTAGGGGTTTTAGTTTTGTCAAAAAGAAGTCTTTATCGCCGATTAAAACATCTTTTAAAAATAGAGGTTGATTTTTTAAAGATTTATTATTACGCTAAAAAATATTTACCATTATCTCCCGGAGGAGAAGCAATGAATACAGTTGGGGAAGCGATTGAATTTGCTAAAAACGGCATTGACGGTGTTATTCATATTTTTCCTTTTACTTGTATGCCGGAAAATATTGTACTTCACTCTTTAGAAAAAATAAGTGAAGAATATAATCTTCCTATTCTTTCTCTTTCTTTTGATGAGCATACTTCTAAGACAGGTCTTTTAACTCGGATTGAAGCTTTTTTGGAATTATTAAAAAGGAGAAAACAAAATGGCACTCGTTTATATAGGCATTGACGTTGGTTCAATATCAACGAAAGGGGTAGTTCTGGATAATCATTTTAAAGTAATTACCTATGAGTATTTAAGGACTAAAGGAAGGCCTATTGAAGCAGTTTTAAATTTGTTAAAAGTTTTTAAAGAAAGAATTGGAAACAATGTGAAAATTGGCGGTATCGGAACTACGGGTAGTGGGCGGAGACTTGCAGGAGTGATGGTTGGTGCCGATGTAGTGAAAAATGAAATTATTGCCCATGCAATTGCTGCTTCTTTCTTTTATCCTAATTGTCAAACAGTTATTGAAATTGGGGGGCAAGATTCAAAGATTATTATCTTACGTAATGGTATTCCAGTAGATTTTGCAATGAATACAGTTTGTGCCGCAGGTACCGGGTCTTTTCTTGATCATCAGGCAAGCAGATTAGGTATTCCAATAGAAGAGTTTGGTAAATTAGCTCTGAAAGCAAAAACCAAAGTAAATATTGCTGGCCGTTGTACCGTTTTTGCAGAAAGCGATATGATCCATAAAGCTCAATTAGGATATCCTTTAGAAGATATTATTGCCGGTCTTTGCGAAGCAATTGTTAGAAACTATTTAAATGTAGTTGCTAAAGGAAAAGAGATAAAACCATTGATTTTATTTCAAGGAGGCGTAGCTGCTAATGTGGGGGTTCGGGAAGCTTTCAAAAAAGAATTAAAGCAAGAGATAATTGTTCCCGAATATTTTTTAGTAATGGGTGCTATTGGAGCAGCGATTTTGGCAAAAGAGGAAACCAACGGGGTTGGGAGCAAATTTTATGGTTTTGAAATTACTGCTGCAGATTTTCAAACAAAGGCACAGGAATGTGATGGCTGCCCAAATCGTTGCGAAATTGTCTACACTTATCGAGATGATAAACTTATTGATATTTATGGTGATCGTTGCGGTAAATGGTCGGGTTAAATTTTATTTTTGACTTCTCTTAATTGTAACAATTCTATTGGGAATAATTAAAATTTTAAATTAATGTTTTTGAATATTTACAAAATTCCGATTTTTTATTATTATATATAATGAAAAATCGAGTTAAAAGAGTTGGGGAACTTTTAAAAGAAACAATTGCGGAAATTATTTTAAAGGAATTTGATAATCCTCATTTAGGTTTAGTAACAATTACAGCAGTGGAAATGACTAGAGATTTAAAGCAAGCTACAATTTTTTTTACTTGTTACGGAAATGAAAATAAAGAATTAACGGCAAAGAAGATTTTAAATAATAGTAAAGGATATATTAAAGAAAGACTGAAAAACAAAATTATTTTAAAATACATGCCAGAATTAAAATTTGAAATCGATGAGACTTTAAAAAAGCAACAAAGAATTGATAAATTGCTTAAAAAGTTAAAAGCCGATGAGGGGAATAATACTGGTGAATAAAGAAGTTGGGCTTTCTTCCTACGATTTAATTAGAATAGTAAAAAACCGTATCGGTAATAATTACAAAATTGGCCATGCGGGCACATTAGATCCGATTGCTAACGGAGTTGTTATCCTTTTGTTTAATGAGGCTACCAAAATAAGCAAATTTTTAATGGATTATAAAAAAGAATATTTAGGAGTGATAAAATTGGGTATTCAAACGGATACTGATGATATTACCGGAAAAGTAATTGAGAAAAAGAAAGTTCCTAGATTAAAAAAAGAAGAAATTCTGGAAATTTTGAAAAGCTTTGTTGGCCGAATCGAACAAACGCCACCAATTTATTCAGCAATAAAAATTAATGGTGAACCGAGTTATCTTAAAGCTAGAAAAAAAGAAGAAGTAATACTTAAAAAAAGATTCGTTGACTGTTATCAGATAGAGTTAGTTGATTATTTTCGAAATGTGATTTTAATAAAAGCTGTCGTTGGTAAAGGTTTTTACTTGCGGGCTTTAGCTAGAGATATTGGATTTAAAATTGGATGTGGTGGAACATTAGCTGGTTTAAAGAGAATAAAAATTGGTAAATGGCAGATTGAAGACTGTTTGAAAATTTGGGAGCTTTCCGAAGAAAATATTAAAAAAAAACTAATTCCAATAAAAGATGCTCTTTATCAATTTAAAGAATATTATTGCGACAGAAAAGTTATTAACGATTTAAAAAATGGAAAAGAAATTTTTTCTCCCGGAAGTGAAGATGGTTATTATAAAATAATTTCTAAAGACGAAAAAGTCTTATTGATTGGCGAGAAAAAAAATAATTATCTGAAATTAGTAAGGGTTATCTATGAAGATAATTGATGAAAAAAACAGCGAAGAATTTAAAAACGGTGTTCTTACTATAGGTGGTTTTGATGGTGTTCATTTTGCTCATCAAATAATAATCGAAAAATTGTTAAAAAATAAAGAAAATTTAAAAACTGTTGGCGGCTTAGTTACTTTTGAACCTTTACCTTATTTATACTTTCATCCTAATTTTCATTTTCTTTTGACCCCTTTTTTGGAAAAAGTAAAAATTTTAGAGACTTTAGGATTAGATTTTGTTTTTGTTTATAATTTTGATAATTTTTTTGCCAACCTGGAACCATTAATGTTTTTAAACAAATTAAAAAACGATTTATTACCAAAAAAGATTATTGTAGGTAATGACTTTCGCTTTGGAAGAAATCGAGAAGGAGATATAAATCTTTTAAAAAATTTCTGTGAAAATGAAAACATTTTAATTGAAATTCTTCCACCAATAAAGAAAACTGGAATCGAAGTAAAAAGCACAACTATTAGAGAAAAATTGATATTGGGAAATATCCGAATTGCGAATCTTCTTTTGGGTAGGGAATATTCTATAAAAGGGAAAGTGGTTAAGGGTAAGGGGCGAGGAAGTTTGTTGGGATATAAAACTGCTAATTTGGAATTATTGGACAACAAAAAGTTAATTCCTGCTGATGGGGTTTATGCTTGTAAAGTAAAAATAGCTGATGATGATAAGATTTACTTAGGAGTGTTAAATATTGGCGAAAGGCCGACTTTTTCAGAAAAGGAAAGAAATATTGAGGTTCATATTTTAAATTTTGAAAAAAATATTTTAGGAAAGGAGTTGGAAATATTTTTTATTCAAAGAATAAGGCCCGAATTTAAATTTGAGGATGTCGAAAAATTGAAAAAGAAAATAAAAGAAGATATTGAAATGAGTATAAAAATTTTTAAAAAGGAGAGGATATGGGAAGAAAATGCGAAATATGTGGAAAAAACTCAATAACGGGACATAATATCAGTCATGCCCATAATGTAACTAAAAGAAAGTTTAATCCTAATCTTCAACGAATAAGAATTAAAATTGGCAATAAAACAAAAAGAGCGTGGGTTTGTACCCGCTGTCTTAAAAGCAATAAAGTAGTTAAGGCTTAGGAGAGAGAAATGAAGGTATTGATTACTGGGATTACTGGTTTTGTTGGCAGTCATTTGGCCGAATATTTACTTTCGCTAAAAAATTGTGAAATCTACGGCACTTATCGATGGCGAAGTCGGATGGAAAATATTTCACACATAAAAGAGAAATTAAAACTTTTCGAATGTGATTTAAAAGATGCCACAGCAGTTTATAATTTGATAAAAGAAATTAAACCTGATATGATTTTTCACTTAGCAGCTCAAAGTTATGTACCAATGTCTTGGACGGCTCCTTCTGAAACTATTATTACAAATGTGATTAGCCAAATTAATATCTTAGAAGCGGTAAGAAATTTAAAAATGGACACCTTAATTCATATTGCTGGTTCTTCTGAAGAATACGGGTTAGTTTTGAGAAATGAGGTTCCTATCAAAGAAACTAATCCTTTAAGACCATTAAGCCCTTACGGAGTAAGTAAGGTTGCTCAAGATTTATTAGGTTTTCAATATTATAAAAGTTATAATCTAAAAATCGTAAGAACCCGCGCTTTCAATCATGAAGGGCCAAGAAGGGGAGAGGTTTTTGTTACTTCTAATTTTGCAAAACAAATAGCAGAAATTGAAAAAGGTAAAAGGGAGCCGGTTATTTATGTTGGCAATTTAGAAGCGGTTCGAGATTTTACCGATGTCCGGGATGTGGTTCGGGCCTATTATTTAGTATTAATTAAAGGAAGAGCAGGCGAAGTTTATAATATTGCTTCGGGAAAGGGTTATAAAATAAGGGAAGTTTTAGATATTTATTTAAGAATGAGTAAAGTCCGAGTGGAAATAAAAGTGGATCCCGCTCGACTAAGACCTTCAGATGTGGAGTTATTGATAGGTGATGCTACTAAAATTAAAGAAGAATGTGGTTGGCAACCCCAAATTCCTTTTGAAAAAACTTTGGAAGATTTACTCAATTACTGGCGAGAAAGGGTTTAAATGAAAATTCTTATCACCGGAAGCGAAGGTTTTGTTGGGCAGTATCTTTTTGATTTTTTGGCTAATAAAAATTACGAGGTTTACGGAACTTATTACCGAGAGGACGAAACAAAAGTTAATCGTTTTTTTTTGGATGTAAGAAAAAAAGAAGACGTTAAAAATCTTTTGGCAAAAATAAAACCTGATGGAATTTTCCATTTAGCAGCCCAAACTTCTGTGGCTCGCTCTTATAAAGAAGAACATTTAACTTATGAAGTAAACACCTTGGGAACTTTGAATCTTCTTTGGGCGATTAAAGAACTGAATTTAAATCCCCGTTTTATTTATATTTCTACTGCAGAAGTTTATGGACAACCAAAAGAAAAGAGAAAAGTTAAAGAAAATGATGAATTAAATCCTGTAAGTCCTTATGCTTTAAGTAAATATTTTGCTGAAAAATTGGTTAACCATTATGTAAATGTGTATAATCTTGAAGCAATAATTTTAAGACCTTTCAGTCATACGGGAATTGGTCAAGATGAAAACTTTTTTTTTCCTTATTGTTGTAAAAAAATTGTCGAAATAGAAAAGGGGAAAATTCCACCTATTTTAGAAGTAGGCAATTTAGAAATAGAAAGGGATTATTTAGCTGTGGAAGATGTGGTTGTAGCTTATTACTTAGCTTTTAAATATGGAGTAAAAGGAGAAGTTTATAATATTACTAACAGTAAACCAATAAAATTAAAAGATGCTTTAAATTTTTTATTAACTCAATCGAATGTGAAAATTAAAATTATTTCTGTTAAGGAAAAAGTGAGAAAATGGGATATTTATTATCTTTCCGGGGATAATACTAAATTTAAAAAACTAACTAATTTTGAACCCCAATTAGATATCAAAGAAGTTTTAACCAAAATGCTTAATTATTACCGGCAAATTCTTTAGGCAGCGATGAGTTTTAAATAAATCTTTCTTTCTCGCGGCCCGTCAAATTCACAAAGAAAAATACCTTGCCAAGTACCTAAAATAAGCTTTTTATTTTCAAAAAAGATAACTGCGAAAGAATTTATTAAGGAAGTTTTAATGTGGGCGTCAGCATTACCTTCCGTATGGGTATAAAAATTATTTAGAGGAACTAAACGATTTAAAGTGTTATTAATATCGTTTATTACCGAAGGGTCATAATTTTCATTAATTGTTATTCCGCAAGTAGTGTGGGGTACATAAAGGCAACAGATTCCGGAATCGATTACGCTTTTGTTAATGATTTCTTCCACTTTTTTGGTAATATCAACGAAAGCAATTCTTTTTGGGGTAGTAACTTTTATTGTGTAATACATTTTAATATAATTTTTGATAATGATAATCTAAAATTGTAAAATTAGGATAATTTTCTAAAAATTTTAATAAATTATTTTTGGTTTTAAAAGAATTTTCCGAAGAATTGTTAACAAAACAGATTGCTAATTTAGAGCGCTGCCATAAATCTTGGTAATCTATCTCTACGATGGAAATATTGAATTCTTTTTTTAATTGGGCAAATAAAGAATTAAGGAATCTTCTCTTATCCTTTAACGAGTGTCCATTACCACAAAGGCAGTCTATTATCAATAAATTAACTGTCATCTACTCTTCCATATAGCATTCCAAAAGGTCCTCTTCTTGAAGATTTTCTATGCCGTTGATACCGATACCGCATTCGTAACCAGCTTCTACCTCTTTTACATCGTCTTTAAATCTTTTCAGTGAGGTTATTTTCCCTTTAAATATTTCGACATCTTTTCTAAAAACCTTTACAATCGCATCGCGAACAATTTTGCCTTCTAATACATAGCTACCAGCAACTAAACCTACTCCTTTGATATTAAATACTTTTCTCACCACTGCTTTTCCAACCAAAACTTCTTTCTTCTCTTCTTCTAATAGTCCTAACATTGCTGCTCGAATGTCGTCGATTGCTTGATAGATAATATTATAGGTTCTAATTTCAATCTGTTGCTGTTCAGCTATTTCCTTGGCATCACCTAAAGGAGTAACATGATAACCAACCACTATGGCTTCGGAGGCAGCAGCTAATAAAACATCCGATTTAGTGATGGGTCCCACACCAGCATGAATAATTTTAATTTTTACTTCTTCTAATGATAATTCTTCTAAAGCATGTTTTATTGCTTCTAGAGAACCCATTACATCAGCTTTTAAAACAATTTTTAATTCTTTGGTTTCGCCTTTTTGAATTTTTTCCTGAATTAATTGTAAAGTTAATTTTTTTTGTAATTTAAACTTTTCACTTTGCTTTTGTAATTTTCGTTTTTGGGCTAATTCGCGTGCTAATCTTTCGTTCTCAACTACAATTAATCTTTCCCCTGGTTCCGGGATATCGGAAAAACCAATAATTTGGCATGGGTTACTAGGATTACCGAAATCAATCTTTTTAAATTTATCCGGAAGAACATCAAAAATTTCTCTTACCTTACCATAAGTTTCCCCGCATACAAAAAAATTACCCCTTTCAATTTTTCCTTCATTAACTAATACAGTAGCAATAATTCCTCTTCCTTTATCAACACGACTATCAATTACTACACCTTTTCCCGGGCAATCATAAGGAGCTTTAAAATTATAGGTATGACTGAGTAAAAGGATTGCGTCTAATAAATCATCAATTCCGTAACCAGTATAAGCAGAAGTTTCTACGCAAAGAACATCCCCACCGTAACTTTCAATCCTTATCCCGTAATTAGCCAATTGAGCTTTTACTCTTTCTGGATTTGCATCGGGCAAGTCAACTTTGGTAATAGCCACAATAATTGGTACTCCTGCTGCCCGGGTATGATTTATCGCTTCTTCTGTTTGAGGCTTTACTCCTTCATTAGCAGCAACTACCAAAATAGCGATATCAGTAACTTGAATCCCTCTAGCTCTCATAGCAGTAAAAGCTTCGTGTCCAGGGGTATCAAGGAAAATTATTTTTTCGTTTTTATAATTAACTACCGAAACCCCTACGTGTTGAGTAATTCGGCCAACTTCTTTTTCTGCAATTTTTGTTTTTCGAATGTAATCTAAAAGAGTTGTTTTCCCGTGGTCTACATGACCAATGACAGTTACAACTGGTGGTCGAGGTAACAAAGGAACATTTTCTAATTTTTTTTCACTTATAATTTCTTCTTTTACTACAATCTCTTTTTTAAATTCATCGGCTAAGAGATAAATAGTATCCAAATCTAACCGTTGATTAATTGTAGCAATCAACCCCATTTTTAGACAGGCTTTAATAATATCTGCCGGTAACACATCGAAAGCGACAGCCAATTCGGAAACGGTCATAAAGGGTGTTACTTCAATCTTTGGTTTTTCTATTTCTTTTGGTTCTTTCTTTTCAGGTTTTCTGATTTTCGTAATAGTTTTTTGCGGTTTGATAGTAATTGGTTTTTCTTCTTTTTTAATTTCTTCTTTTTCAATTTTACTGCTATATAGTTTTTCCTCCTCTTTAATTTTTTTCTTTATGGCTTCATATTCTTCCCAAGTAACAAAAGAAGTATAACCTCTTTCTTTGAAACCTAATTCTTTTAACAAATTTACAACTGCTTTGGGTGAAAGATTAAGTCTTTTTGCTACTTCGTTCACCTTTAAACGGTCGGTTTTCATAAAATTAAGTTTCACTTGCCTCTGTCTTTTGGGAGAAGAATTTTTCTTTTATTTTTTCTTCAATGTCTTTTTTTAATATTTTAACTTGTTCAAGATCATAATTAATAAGTTTACTAAGGTTTTCGTCAGGTGTAGTTAGTAAATCAAAGGCATTAATGATTTGATTTTCTGCTAATTTTTCCAAAATAGTATCAGAAAGATCCAGCTCTTTTAAGGAAATATTCTTTGCTTTTTCTTTAATTAGACGATCCAAGTAATCACTCAATTTAAGAATTTCAATATTTGCTCCGGTAAGCCGACTGGCTAAATTGACATTATTTCCTTTTTTGCCAACCGCAATCGGATAATCGTTATCAGGAACAATAACAGTATATTTATCGTTTTCTTTTAATACTTCTTTGACCTTAGCAGGACTCAAGGCCCGAGCAATGAAAACTTTTAAATCTTTTGACCATTGGATAATGTCGATCTTTTCTTCTCCTAATTCTTTTAAAACATTTTCGATTCTTTGTCTCTTAAAACCAACACAAGCGCCGACGGGGTCTACTTTATCATCTTCCGAATACACAGCGATCTTAGTTCGTACCCCCGGGACACGAGCGATTGCCTTTATTTGAACAATATTTTGTTGAATTTCCGGGACTTCCTTGGCCAAAAGTTTTTTCACAAATTCTTGATGTGTTCTTGAAAGATGGACGCGCGGTCCCAAAGGTGTTTTTTCTACTTTTACTACATAAGCTTTAATCACTGCTCCTTGACGGAGACGGTCGGATTTTAGATAATCTTGAGGTAAGAGATACCCTTCCACAGCTCCTAAATTTACTATTACTCGGTCTTTGGCAATTTGATAAATAGTGCCCGAAATAATTTCTTTTTCTTTTTTCTTAAATTCTTCGTATAATTTATTTTTTTCAATCGAGCGAAGACGATTTACCAATTCATCAGCAGCTTTTTGAATAGTAGAACGTCCTACTTCTTTTAGAGGTAAAGGAACTTTAATTTTTTCGCCGATTTGGACATCGGGTTTAATTGTTCTAGCTTCTTCTAAAGAAATTTCTTTACCTAATTTCATCGGTGTTTCAACAACTGTTTTATTCAGAAAAATTTTAATCTCACCGTTTTCCAAATTAACAACAACTTCTGGTTCAGAATCTTGACCATATCTTTTTTTAAGACCAACAATTAAACTTTCTTTTAAAGCTTCACTTACATACAAAACATCAACATTTCTTTTTCGGGCAATTTCACTTAAATAGGCTAAAATTTCATCTTTTTTCATTTTTTAAACAGCTCCTTGGTTGGTACTTTTACCTCGGCTTTTTTTATTTCAACATAATTAATATTAACTATTTCTCCCGGTTTTATACTAGAACCTTCTAAAGTTTTTAAAGTTATTTTTTCTTCATCAGCAGCTAAAAGTTCACCATAAAAATATTCTTTTTCTTTTTGAATCATTACTTTCTTACCAATTGCCCTTTTGAAATGTTCTACCGTTTTTAATCTCCTTTCAACTCCTGGCGAAGAAACTTCCAAAATATAAGAATGGGGTATTAAATCAAGAGCATCTAATCTTAACGATAAAAGATTAGAAACTTCAACACAGGTCTCAATAGTTACCCCTTCAGGCATGTCAATATAAACTCGTAGATTTTTTCCGTCATATTCCAAATCGTAAAGTTCTAATCCAATTTCGTTAATAGTTCTTAAAATTAAATTATAAACTTCTTCGGGTAATTTCTTTTCCATAAAACTTAATAATTATACTTACTTGAAGAACAAAAATCAAGATTAGATAAACATTGGAAAGAGATAAAAATTTTTTTCATTTTTTCCAAAGCGAAATCAATGGGGGAATAATGGGTTAAAAAATATTTTGAAGAAGCAAAATTCTAAGAATTATTAAATTAACCATAAAAGAATTATTCGGGGAGTTATTTAGGGAATTTTATTAATTTATAACCTTTATCTTCATTTTCTCTTTTAATTTTGTCATTCATTTATTATTTGTGTATTTGTTATTAAAACCAAAAATCTAACTTATTTTATCTTTCTTTTAAAATTGGTCACATTTTTAAGATAAAAATATTGAAATTGCATAACTTAAATGGAATATGATAATTTATTAATTAAAAATGTCGCACCTGTTTGGTTATTACCGAAATTTTTCCATTGTTTTTCATTTTTTTTAAGTTATTGAAAATCAAAATCTTATTTTAATTTTTCTTTAATTGTTTGGCATATTTTTTGTCTCAATTTTAATAAGATTTAAAAGGTTCTTTGAAAATCTGGTAAGAAGGTAAAGAAGAAAAAATTACTCGCATTTTCACCTCCTTACCACGTTGAGAGGGATGCGATGCCAAGAGGAGGTTTAAGATGATTGGGAAAATTCGTTTTCCTGAGGCTGGCGTCGCATCCCAGCTAAGATTTTGGGGGTCTAAAACTAACCTCCCTTTTGAGTTCATAGCCCAGTCCTCATTTTTAGACCCCCGTTAAATTTAAGGGGAGGAGGAGATGAAAGAAAAGAGGCTCCGATACCACCTGATTAGGACCGTTCAAAAGGTAGAGGATGCCACCTCTTAATAATATTTTTAGAGGCGAGAACGGTCAACAGGGTATCAGGGGCCTCTTTTCTTAGGAGGGAGAAAAGGAGGTGTGTGGTGAAAAAATTTCTTTTTTTAACACTTTTCTTTTTTTCTTGTTTAGAAAAACCGGAATTTCCCGATTGGAATACAGAAATAACTATTCCTTTATTAGAAAAAAAATTCACTATTTTTTCTTTTTTAGATTCTTCTTATTTTACTCTCACTACTGATTCTACATTAAATTTTTTTTACCAAAATAAATTTGATACCATTTATCCCATAAGAAAAATTGATTTTAATACTTTTCATTTTAATAAAAGTTATTATTTTAATGAATTTGAAATTAAAGACACCTTTTCTACTGAAATAATAATAAATATTGAGGAAATTTTAAGTATTCCTTTTCCAGATTCTTTTCTTATTTTACCACCAATAAATATTGAAAGAGAATTATTAAAAGCTACAAATATTAAGGATCTTCATTATGCTTTCTTTGAAAAATTTTTGTTGGTTTTAAATTTAGAAAATCATTCCTTTTTGAATTTTGATTTTTTAAAAATTAAATATGATAGGTTTACTACCTCTTTTGAAAATCTTTTTTCCAATTCTCAAAAAGAAACCATTATTAGTGACGGTGATTTGTTTGTCTCTTCTCCTTTTAATTCTTTATTAATTTTTAAAATTTTTACCGAAGACTCAGTTTTGGTGAGAAAAAGTGATTTTGTAAAATTGGTATTAAAATTTACTAATATCAAATTGGCTTACGGTGAATTTAGGCTTAAAAAATGCTTTTTCAATTGTGAAGAAAATTATTCCGTTTCGCTTTCTTCGATTTTTGATTTGAATTACGGTGAAATAAAAGAAGGTTATACTGATTTGAGTTTTTTAAATAATTTCCCTTTTCCACTAGGACTTACTTTTAAGATAAAAGAAATTAACTACGAAAATAGTTTGCTTTTATTACCTTTTTATTACCAAAAAATTACCATTCCTTTAAAGGGAAAAATTCTTTACCAAAACTCTTCGGAAAAAAAAGGAACTTTTGTTTATTCTTTGGAAATAAAAGCTCAGCCAATTGATACCGAGAATTTTTTCTATATTCAAAAAGAAAATAATTTTTCTTTTAGCGGTGAGATTAAAGAATTAAAATTTAAAAAAATTAAAGGGAAATTTTCTTCCGCATTGTTTCTTATTAACAAAAAAGATTCAATAATAAGTGAATTATTAGGTAATCCTAAGGGAATAAAATTAGCAAAGGTAGAGCTTATTTTAGATTTTATTTATAATTTGTCAGTGCCTATCAAAATCTTTTGGTCAGGAAAAAGTATTAATCGCAATCAAGAAGTTTGTTCCCTTTTTGAAGAAATTAGTTTACCACCGGTTAATGAGCAATCTTTAAATTATATAAATAAAAAAATTGATATTTCTAGCCTGATAAATAATGGCCCAAAAGTTTTGAAATCTGATTATTCACTAAAGGTTGAAGGGGAAGGTAAAATTGAAGAAAACGATTTTATTTTGATAAAGGTGGCAATAGATGCTCCTTTAAAATTTACTTTTAAAAAAGATACCTTTATCGCCTATGAGAAAAAAATTGTCGTTGGTGAAGAAGAAAAAAAGAAGATAAAAGAGAACTTAGTGGGTGGGGAATTAGTTGTGTTGGCAACTAATCATTTTCCTATCGGTTTTGAAGGTTCTATAATTTTGAAAGCCCAAAATATGGAGGATTCAGTCATTTTATTTTTTACTTTGTTAAGCGGTGAAGTTTCTGATAAAGGTTATTGTGAAAAAGAAAAGGAGAGCGAGATAATTTTAGAAATGAATGAAAAGGAAATGAAAATTTTTCAAAATGAAGAGTTTAATGCTTATTTGAAAATCAATTTACCAGAAAGGGAAACCGTAATTTTGAAGCCTGGTGATTTTATAAATTTTAAATCTTATGCTACTTTGAAAGTGAAAACCAAAGAAATTTTGAGAGCAAGCAAAAAATAAATTTAATTATGTTAAGTTATCTTTTTTTGAGGCATTTACTCTTTTTTAATTTTTTAAATTTCTTGCCAACCGATAGAATTTATTATCGGTTGTTGGTTATAGATTTTAATTTTTATAATAATGCTTTTAGTGGCAAAGATTATAATTATTATAATGGTAAGTATTTAAATGAAAAAGATAAAAGTTATATTTTAAAGACTATTCCTTCTTCAGGTTTGAAATTATTTTTCAAAGGGAATTTGGATTTTTTAACTTTTACTTACCGATTTTGGGAATTAACACTTTCCCTTAATTTAAAAAGTAAAGGAAGAATTGAAAAAGAAATTTTTGAATTAATATTTTGGGGTAATCAATTAAACCGATTTTATCAGATAAAAGAAAGTGGCGGTGAAGTTTACGTCTTTGGCGAAATAAAAAATCGTTTTTGCTTATCTTTAAAAAAGAGTTTGAATATTTTTTGGGCTATTAATTACTTTGATGGCTATTATTATTTGCAAACTAAAGACAATTATGTTAAACTTTTAACAACTTCCAGTTTTCTTAATTTTTATGGCGAGTTGAATTATCGAAAAAGTTCGGGTGGTAAAGGTTTTGGTATTGATTTAGGATTTTTTAAGAAGATAGGCAAAGAGCGAACTTTTCAGTTAATCATTGAAAACCTTTGTCAACACGTTTATTGGTGTAAGGAAAATTATCAGGGCAAAATTATTTTAAAAATTGACTCTTTAAATTTTAACCGCCTAAAAACAGGAAATTGTTATTCTTTGATTAAAGAAGAAAAAAAAATTAATAATTTTGCTACTAATCTTTTGCCTACAATAATTATTCTTTCTTTAGAAAATCAATTAAAAAATTATTTAAAAATCAATTTTGGTTTAAATTTAGCAATGAAAGAATATTTTAAGATTTCTTCTTGCTTAAATTATCAACCTTTTAATTTTTTGAATTTAGCTGCTTCTTTGGATTTTTATTTCCCTATTAGTAACAATCTTCCATTTAATTATTTTTCCTTAGAGCTAGGTGGTGGGCTTAGTTTGCAAATTAAAAAATTTGATATTTTTATCCTCCAAAAATATTATGACGGAATATTATTGACCGCTAAAGGTTTTTCTTTTAAATTAGGTTGCGGTTATACTTTTGCCTCTTTTTAAAAACCAAAAAAATTTAATCTTGACTAAATTAAAAAGTTTTGATAAAATAAAATATGCCAGCAAATTTGCCGCCTCAATATTTTGAAGTTGAAGAAAAATATCGTCAAGCAAAGACAATTGAAGAAAAATTGTATTATTTAAAAGAGATGCTGGCAATCTGTCCAAAGCACAAAGGCACCGAAAAACTGCAGAAAGAGATAAAAACCAAAATTTCTAAACTCAGAAAAGAATTAAGCAAAAAACCAAAAGTAAGTCGGGCAGTTTGGTATCATTTTGAAAAACAGGGAGCCGGCCAAATAGCAGTTTTTGGAAGTCCTAATTCGGGTAAGTCTAGTTTGGTTAAATTTTTAACCAATGCTAATACTGAAATTGCCGATTATCCTTTCACTACTAAAATTCCGGTTGCCGGCATGATGAAATACGAAAATATCCAGATTCAATTGATTGACTGTCCTCCTTTAAAAGAAGGTTTGGCCCCATGGTATTTTCATCTTTTAAGAACTGCTGATGTTCTGTTATACCTTTTTGATTTAAGTCAGGATTCTTTATTAGATGAAGCCGAAGCCAATTTTAAAATTTTGGAGGAAGGAAGAATTAATATTTTTAAAAAAGAAAAAGTCAATTATAAAAAAACAGTTTTTTGTGGTAATAAACTTGATTGGGAGAATGCTCAATTTCGTTATCAGCTTTTCTTAGAATTTTTGAAAAGTTATTCTTCTTTGGAAGAATTAAAAATTATCGCCATTTCAGTGAAAGAAAAAAGAAATTTAGAAGAACTTAAAAAACTTTTGTTTGAATCTTTAGAGATTATTAGAGTCTATACCAAACCACCAGGAAAGCCGCCAGAGTTAAAAGAGCCGATTGTTTTAAAGAAAAATGCCACCGTTTTGGATGCAGCGGAAGCTTTGCATAAAGATTTCGTTCGCAATCTCAAATATGCCCGTTTATGGGACAACAAAAATTTTTTTGGTCAAAGAGTAGAAAAGAATCATATTTTGAAAGACGGAGATATTATTGAGTTCCATATTTGACACCGATATTAATAAAAATTATTTGACTTATAAATAGTTTTTATTATTCTTTTTTTAATGGTTTTTTTGTTTATTACTTTTCTTTTTTGCCAAACTTTAGATTCGGTTTCTTTAAGTTATATCCGTAATGGTTTAAAAATTTTGGGAATAAAAGAAAAAGAATTGGGTTACGAGAAAAGATGGGCCACAGATACTCTTTATCGCCTTTTTATTATTGATTCGTTATTTAAAAAACCTTTAACAATACCCAAACATTTGGATAAAAATGTTTCTTTTTTGAAGACTAATAACGATTCCCTTTTGAAAACTTATATCTTTTTATTAGACCAATTAAAAAGAAGAGGTTTTTTAGGATTTAATTATAAAAAGGAGATTGACAAAATAAAAAAAGAGATAAAAAAACGACAAAAAGAAATTCCAAAAGTTACTATTCCATTAGATGACAATTTTTATTATCTTATTGCATCTTTTTTAATTGGCGATAATTATTTTAAAAAAGCCTTTTCCCGTTTAAAAAAAGAAGAGGTTGAAATTTTATTAGGAGAGCTTCCTTATCTTTTTTCTGACGAAGAGAGCGAAGCAGACGAGTATTTGCGCGGGGATATTTTAAAAGAATATAACCTTTTTTACGATACTACAAAAAAAATTACATTAGAAACTTTATTAGTGATATTAAGAAAAATTGATTTCAAAGAAATCTACCGAGCTAACTTCGCTTATCTTTTGGGTATTGAAAAAATTTTAAGAGAGATAAAAAATTTTAATTGGGAAAAAAATTTTGAAGAATTGGAAATTGCTGGTATTTCGGTTGCTTTTGGGGGTAAAGGTAATAATTTTTATAAGAAGGATTACCGAATAATTATTGATTTTGGTGGTGACGATTTATATCAAGTAAAAAATCGAGGTATAATTTTAGAAAATTTTTCCACTCTTATTATTGACTTAGCTGGAAACGATTACTATCGAAACGAAAATTCCTTATTTACCTTGGGCAGCGGTCTTTGTGGTAGTGGTTTCCTTTTTGATTTTAAAGGTGATGATATTTATTTGGGTGGTGATTTCTCTTTAGGTTCGGGAGTATTAGGTTTGGGATTCCTTTTTGATTTTGAAGGTAACGATTATTATTCAGGTAAAACTTTTGCTTGTGGTAGTGGTTTTTTTGGTTTGGGCTTACTTTTTGATTTTTCTGGAAATGATCATTATCGGATTTTTAATTTTGGTCAAGGTTTCGGCTCTACCTTTGGTTTAGGTTTACTTTTTGATTTGGAAGGAAATGATTGTTATTATGCTGGTGGTAAATATTTACATATTCCTCTTTTGCCAGAAGATTACCGTTCTTTTGCTCAAGGTTTTGCGATTGGTTTTCGCCCTGAGGTTAGTGGCGGCATAGGATTTCTTTGTGATTTAGCCGGTAATGATTTTTATAATGGTGATATTTTTTGCCAAGGATGCAGCTACTGGTATTCTTTAGGAATGTTATATGATGAAGATGGTAACGATAAATATTACGCTACCGAATATGCTCAGGGAGCGGGAATCCATTTAGCGATAGGTAGTCTTGTTGATAAAGCTGGTAACGATTTTTATTATTCTCGTTTGGGTCCTTCTCAAGGTGAAGGTCACGATTTAGCTATAGGGATTTTAATTGATGAAGATGGTGATGATTTCTATTATTCTTCTGGTGGTCAAGGCATTGGTTTAAACAATTCTTTTGGATTGTTATTAGATAAAAATGGTAATGATTTATATTTCAATAAAGAAGAGAAATTTGGCCAGGGTTTTGCCAATCAGGCAAGGGGTTTTGGAGGTATAGGAATATTTATTGATTTGAAAGGCAATGATTTATATGGGGAAAAAGGAATGGGAAAAGACCGGAGTACTTGGATGGGAGGAATCTACGCCTACGGTATTGATGAGTTAAAAGAAAAAGAAGAAAAACCTGAAAAAAAAGATACTTTAAAAGAAAATTTAGAAAAAATGACAGTGGGAGAAGTGTTTAAATATGCTTCTAAATGGGAAGTTGGCAGCGCTAAAGAAATTGTTAGAGAAGCAAGAAAAGAATTAATAAGACGAAAAGAAGAAGCAATAAATTATATCTTAAAAGAAAAATTAGCAACTAAAAATAGTTTAGAGTTACGAGCAATAGAAGAAATTGCTTGTTCTCTTCCTACTCTTATTAAGTCGCATTTAATAGACAGTATTAATAGCAATAACCACCAAACAAGAGCCAATGTAATTTATCTTCTAGGAAAGATAAAGGCTAAAGAAGCTGTTCCTTTATTAATTAAAGCATTAAAAGATAAAAGAAACAAACCTCGATGGATTTTAAATGCTTTTTCAGAAATTGGCGACACCTCGGTTTTCTGGGAGGTGGTTAAATATCTAAACATAGCTGATGAGCCAACTAGAATTTATGCCTGTTATACTCTCGGCAAACTGAAAGATAAAAGAGGCATTAATTATTTAATATCAAAGTTAAACGATCCCATTTTTACTGTTCGTCAAAGTGCCGAAATCGCTCTTTCCGAAATTGGTGTGTCTGCATTAGCTTCTCTTATTGAGAATTTAAAACAAACTAAAAAAGAAGGTTTAAAAGCAAGCCTTTTAAGAACAATTAATCGGATTATTCCTCAGCTTGATACCTTAAAAAATTTAAGCGAAAGAGTAGAAGTAAAAAACCTTTTACTTAGCTATCTTGATAATGAGAATTTGGTTTTTAAAAGTTTAGCCATCGACGGTTTATCTTTATTTAATGAAAAAGAAATAAAAGAGATTTTAAAGAAAAAGATACCTTTTGAAAAGGAACCTTTGATTTTAAGAAAATTGAAAGAAGTTGTGAGGGAATTATGAAATTTGTCTATTCTGATAAATATGAGATTGATATCGGTATTCATGTTTTTCCAACGGTTAAATACCGACTTATTAAAGAAAAACTTCTTAACGAAAATTTAGCCAAAGAGGAAGATTTTATTGAACCCCCAAAACCGGATATAGAAGATATCCGTTTGGTACATACTCAAGAATATCTTGATGATCTTTTGAACCTGAGATGGACAAGTAGAACAATAAGAAGCGAATTACCTTTAAATTGGGAAATTGTGGAAGCTTATCTTTTAGCTGCTTCGGGAACGATTTTAACTTTAAAAATAGCTTTAGAGGAAAAAATTGGTTTTCATATCGGTGGCGGTTTTCATCACGCCTTTCCTGATCATGCTGAAGGGTTTTGTTACATCAATGATATTGCTGTTGGTATAAGAAAATTACAAAAAGAAGGTCTGATTAAAAAGGCGGCGGTTATTGATTGTGATTTACATCAAGGAAATGGGACGGCTAAAATTTTTCAAAAAGATGAATCAGTTTTTACCTTTTCTATTCATCAAGAAAATTTATATCCCATTAAAGAAGAAAGTGATTGGGATATCGGCTTGTTAGATTTTACTGGCGACGATGTTTATTTGCAGCATTTAAAAGAAGCTGTTCCGAAAATTATTGAAACTCATAAACCCGAATTAATTGTTTACGTTGCAGGCGCGGATCCTTATAAAAATGACCAATTAGGACTTTTAAGATTAACTAAAGAAGGTTTAATTGAACGAGACAAAATTGTTATTAAAAATGCTTTAGCGAATAATATTCCGGTAGGAGTAGTTTTGGGCGGCGGTTATGCTTTAGATGTAATGGATACTGTAGAAATTCATTTTAACACCGCTAAAGTTTGTTTAGAACTTTTAAAAGAAGAAAGGGAAAAAATTAATGAATGAAAAAAATTTTAATAGTTTCTTGGCAAAAAGATAGTCATTATGCTTTCGCGTTAGCCTATGATTTAAAAGGAGAATTAATAAAAATTCCTGTAAAAAATAGATTTTCCTACCTTTTAAATTTCATAAAGACTCTATTAATTTTAAAAAAGAAAAAAAAAGATTTTCTTTTTTTAGAAATTCCACCAATTTATCTAATTTATTTAATTTTATTCTTTAAAAGAAAAGTTATGGTGGTTTCTCATTCTAACATTTTTCTTTTAGATAACTGGTGGCATCGATTTCAGTTGAGCTGTTTGAAATTTTTTTTAAAAAAAACTAAAGGGTTGATTCTGCATAATGAGAAACTTTTAGAATTGGTGAAAGATTGCCCGGTAAGGAAATTAGTTATTGAACCACCGCCAAGAAAATTAAAGACAGTAGTGCCTAAGGAAGAGAAAAGTGAAAAAAAGAAAGCTTTGATAATCTTATCTTTTAGTACCGATGAACCAATTGCTGAGTTAATTAAAAGTTGTGAAGAAACGAAAGAGATTGATTTCTATTTCAGCGGTGATTATCGAAAATTTAGCAAAACCTTTTTTTTTCCTAAGGTTAAGAATATATTTTTTACGGGCTATTTATCTGAAGAAGAATACGAAAAATTGTTGGTAACTGTTGATTTTATAATTGGTCTTACTACTCGTGATTACACTTGTTTACAAAGTGGCTACGATGCCTTGGGAGTAGAAAAACCTTTTTTAACATCGGATAAAGAAGTTTTAAAAAAATATTTTTTTAAAGGAACTATTTTTGTAAAAAATGAGAAAGAAGATATTAAACGGGGAATAAGAGAGATTTTGGAAAAATATGAAATTTTAAAAAAAGAGATAAGAGAATTAAAATTAATAAAAATGGAAAAATGGAAAAAAAACATAAAAGCTTTAAAAGAAATTATTGAGGATGATTAAAAATTTTCTTTTTTTAGGCTTTGGTGAAACTCTTGCCCGTTGTTTTTCTTTTTTAGCTATTATTTATATTAGTCATAAAATAAGTTTAGGGAATTTCGGAATGATAAACTTTGCTTTAGGTTATATTAATTATTTTTCTCTTTTAACTAATTGGGGGTTATTAATTTACGGAGCAAGAAAGATAGCCGAAGGGATAAAAATTAAAGAGATCGTCGAACAAATTTTTTCAGTTAGATTTTTATTAGGAATTTTGGCGACCTTATTGGCGGTTTTGATAATTAATATTATAAAAGAAGAGCTTTTTTTAAAAAAATTAATTATGATTTATTCCTTTTTTATCTTCTTTGACGCTCTTAACTTAGAATGGTTTTTTCTAGGAAAAGAAAAAGTTAGCTATTGTTTTGTAAACCGGTTGTTAAGTAATTTTCTTTATTTTTTATTGTTAATATTATTTTTGAAAAGTGATAAAGAAATTTTTTTCGTTCCTTTCTCTTTTGTTTTTGGAGTTTTGGTTGGTAATCTTTTTTTATTTTTAAGTTATCAAAAAAAATATAGAGCTCGACTTAATTGGCGGTTAAATTTTAAAGAAAACATTTTTCTTTTAAAAACAACCTTACCTTTGGGTGGTGTTCAAATTTTGATTCAAATTTATACTCTTTTTAATATTATCTTTTTAGGATTTCTAAAATGGAAAGAGGAATTAGGCTATTACAGTGCCGGTTATCGGCTTTTATTGGTTTTGATGATTTTTGACCGAATATTCAATCAAATAGCTTTACCATTTTTGACAAGAAAATTTAAAGAAGGAAATTTTGATATTTTAAAAAATATTACCCGGTTAATTTTAGTATTTATTTTGCCGGTTAGTTTTTTTCTTTATTTAATTAGCGATAAATTATTTCTTTGGTTATTTCCGAAAGAATACCTTAAGGGTGTTTTGGTTTTTCAAACTTTACTTTTCTTTTGGATTTTTACCATTTTAAACTCAATTTTTTCGTTAGGCTTGCTTGCTTTAGGAAAAGATAAGGAATATTTTAGAAATGTTTTAATTGGGACCTTTGTTAATTTTTTTTTAGCGATGTTTCTTATTAAAAATTTTCGTTATTCAGGAGCTGCTTGGGCGCTCGTTGGTACTGAATTTTTAATATTTTTTTTAAATTTTAAACATTTTCAAAATTATCATCAGATCAATTTTTTAAATTCCCTGCCTTTACCGTTACTTTTAACAGGTTTAACTTTTTTTCCTCTTTTTCTGCTTAAAAAATGTTCTCTTTGGTGTTTAAGCTTTCTTTTCTTGATAATTTATTTTTTTTTATTTATGATATTTAGAAAAAAAATTAAAAAAGATTATCAGCTATTAAAATGACTAATAAAGAAATTGAAATTCTGGTTAATGAAAAAGATCTGGGTTTTTTGGCTACTTTAATAGCCGAAAAACCTTACGGGCTAAAGATTGTTAAAGAAGATTTAAAAAGCAATGTTGAGATTTATTATCAGAAAAAGAAGATTGGTGAGCTTTTTGACGTTACGAAATTAAAAAACCATTTAAAAACGATCAAAATAAGAGAAAAATATTTTAAATATCTCTTACCCGAAGAAAAATCACTTTATTATGGAATTGATATCTTTGATATTTATGATATCCTCTATTTGCTTGCTCAAGAAAACAAAATTGTTTATTTCTTAGAAAATAAAGTTTATTTTCCTTTTTGTTTAAAAGATTTTTTAAAAAATTATGAAATTAGGGCAAAATATTTTTACTTTTCACTTTTAAAATTTCCTTACGAATTTGTTAGCAAAATAAATAAAGGTAGTTTTCGGCAATTGGTGATTAATAGTTTAGTAAATATTCTTAAACAAAATAATCTTTCTTATTATTATTTGCCTTATTATCCAGAAAATTATTCTTCTGTTTTTCTTTTTCGAATAGACGGCGATTTCGCTACCCAAAAGACAGTTGAAAAAGTTTTTGATTTTTTAATTAAAGAAGAGCTGAAATTTACTTTTTTTGTCGATGTGAAATCAAGTGTGAATTTTTTAAAATTTTTTGGTGAAAAACAAAATGAAAAAATTGATATTCAACTTCATTGTTATCTTCATTATCTTGATAAAGAAAAAGAAAAAATTTTGCGAAATCTTTTTAAAGGCAAAAAGTTGTTAGAAGATATTGGGATAAAAATTTTTGGTTTTGCAGCTCCTTTTGGATTATGGAATTGTTCATTAAACGAAGTTTTGGAAGAACTTGAGTTTTCTTATTCTTCGGAATTTGGTTTTGATTATGATGATTTACCCATTTTGCCAATAATTACCGATAGATTTTCAAAAGTTTGGCAAATTCCTATCCATCCCATTTCAATAAGTCGTTTAAAAACCTTAAAATTTTCAATAAAAGAAATGGTTGCTTATTATCAAGAGTACATATTAAGAACCTATCACAAAGGATATCCCATTATAATTTATGCTCATCCTCAAGAAATTTTGGCCTTTCCGGAGGTTTTTAAAGAAATTTTTAGTTTTGTCAAAAATTTTTCTCAAATAAAAATAATGACCTTTACCGAATTTTTTGAATGGTGGCAAAAAAGAGGACAAACAGAAAATTACCAAGAAAAAAAATTTAATCTTTTTAAATTACCATCTAACATTAAATATATTAGAAAAAATGAATTTTATTTGAAAATAAAAAGTTTTATTTGGAACTTTAATCGAATAAGGAAAACAAAATGAAAATTCTTTTTGTTACCTTTCCCGGATTTTCCCTTTTTGAAGGCGGAATAAAGACCCAGATTATTTCTTTAAAAGAAGAATTAAACAAAATCGGCTACAAAGTTGAAATCTGGAGCGAAGATTTTACTGGTAAAGAAAGAATAGAGGATTTTAAGATTATTCATTTCTTCGGTTCAGGCATCAAAACCTTTCACCTTTTTCAAATACTTGCGTCGTTTAATAAACCAATTATTTTGACACCAGTTTTTTATTCCTCCCATTCACCTTTGATAAATAAAATAGGAATAAAAATTTTTACGATTTTTCATTGGCTTTTTGGTTTTTATAATGAACATTTAATTTTAAAAGAAATGGTAGCTAAAGCGGATTTAATAGTATGTAATACTCAAGCAGAAAAAAAATTGCTGGAAAAAATGTTTAATCTTAAAGAAGAAAAAATTGCATTTTTACCCAATGGAGTGGCTATTGATTTTTATTACGCTTCACCCAAATTATGCTATGAAAAATTAAAACTAAAAGATTTTATTTTGTACGTTGGCCATATTGGCAATCCCCGGAAAAATTTATTAAGATTTTTAACTGTTTTGAAAGAAATCCACTATCCGGCATTGCTGGTAGGCAAAGTAATTAAAAATAAATATAGTGAAAAATGCCTAAAAATTATTAATCAGGCAAAAAATATCAAATTGATTGGTGAATTATCTCACGATACGGAATTGTTAAAATCTATTTACGCCGCAGCCGAAGTTTTTATTTTACCTTCTTATTACGAAACGCCGGGGTTAGCCGCTTTAGAAGCTGGTTTAGCCGGTGCTAAAATCTTAATTACCCAATACGGTGGTACCCAAGAATATTTTAAAAATTATGCCCTTTATCTCAATCCTTATTCTCAAAAAGATATAAAAAAGAAAATCCTTTTGGCATTAAAAAAAGAAAAAAATAATTTCTTAAAAGAACATCTGAAGGAAAATTATACTTGGGATAAAATCGCTCAAAAATTAATTGGGATTTATGAGAATTTTTTAAAAACTAAAGTCTAATTTCTTTATAGATTATCAAAATTCCCAAGAGGATAAAAATTCCGCCACTTAAAAATCTTAATAATTTAAAAGGTATTAAGCGAAAAAGATTATTGCCAATCAATACTGCCAAAAAGGAACTTATTATTAAAGCCAAAATGCCGCCAAGGAAAACTAACCAAGAGGGTTTCAAAGAGGCTGCAAAATTTAATATCGCCAATTGAGTTTTATCTCCCAATTCCATTAAAAATACTGTTGAAAAAACTAAAAAAAATACTTTTAAATTCATAACTTATTATAATAAAACCTTTCGAGAAATCAATTTTAAAGAAATTGCCGGGCAAAATAGGTTTTAAAGTAATTATTGATTTTTATTGTTTTTCTTTTATTATTAAAAAATGATTGATGAAATAAGAATAACCCAAGCAATTATTGAAAGCTATTTAAATGATTTTAAAAAGTATTTAGAATGTGAGGTAATAATCTGTGGTGCTGGTCCTTCAGGTTTAACTGCTGGTTATTATTTAGCGAAAAACGGGGTGAAAACGGTAATTTTAGAAAAAAACCTTCGTCCGGGTGGCGGTTTAACTGGTGGCGGAATGATGTTTAATAAGATTGTGGTTGACGAAAAAGGGAAAGAAATTTTATCAGATTTGGGAATTAATTATGAAAAATACCAAGAGGGATGTTATGTGGCCTGTGCTTTAGAAACCTTGGGAGCTTTGGTTTATCAAACGATAAAAGCGGGAGCAAAAATTTTTAACCTTATTACTGTTGAAGATCTTTTATTCCATAAAGAAGTTATTAGCGGAGTAGTAATTAATTGGACGGCAGTAAATATGGCAAATCTTCATGTTGACCCGATGACTATGCGTTCAAAATATGTTGTTGATGCTACTGGTCATGCCTGTGAAATTGTAAGAATTTTGGAAAAGAAAATGGGAAAAGTTCTTTTTACTTCCACCGGAGGGATTATTGGTGAAAAATTAATGAACGCTGAAATGGGGGAAAGGTTTGTTGTTGAAAATACCAAAGAGGTATATCATCGCCTTTATGTGTGTGGCATGGCTGCTAATAGTGTGTTTGGTGGACCGCGAATGGGACCGATTTTTGGTGGAATGTTTCTTTCTGGTAAAAAAGTAGCAGAATTGATAAAAACCCAATTAAAGTGCTAAACGAAAAAGAGAAAAAAGTTTTAATTTTTTTAACTGCGGTTTTTTTTATAGGGAGTTTCTTATTAATTTTTCAGAAAAATCAAAAGAAAAGAGAATACCAAAAATTTTCAGAAGAAATCCTATTGAAAACTTCAGCAGTACCAAAGAAAAATCGAGAAGAGAAAAAAATTGATATTAATAATGCTTCTTACGAAGAATTGCTTAGTTTACCCGGGGTTGGTGAAAGTATTGCCCAAAGGATAATTCGTTATCGGGAAAAATACGGAGGATTTAAAAACAAACGGGAGCTTTTAAAAATAAAAGGCATTGGCAAAAAAAGACTTTCCCAAATAGAAAGTTTGATAGAAATTAAGTAAGATTACGATTATAGCGTTGGGTAAAATTGGCGTAAAATTCTTCAAAGTGGTCATTTAAAATTGCTTCTCTGATTTTTTTCATTAATTTGATAAAGAAAAAGATGTTATGATAAGTTAATAAACGAGGACCTAAAATCTCTTCAGCAACAAAAAGATGACGGAGATAAGCGCGGGTAAAATTTTTGCAAGTATAACAGTCACACTCTGGGTCCAAAGGTGAAAAATCTTTTTCGTATTTAGCATTTTTGATAATCACTCGACCTTGAGAGGTAAAGGCGGTGCCGGTTCGTCCGTTTCTTGTCGGAAGCACACAATCGAAAAGGTCAACCCCCAATTTCACACATTCCAAAATATCTTCAGGATAGCCGCAGCCCATCACGTAGCGCACCTCTTTTTTAGGAATTAAAGAAGTGCAAAGAGCAACAATTTCGTAAGCGAGTTTGGGGCTTTCCCCTAAAAATAATCCACCAATGGCGTAACCATCAAAACCAATCGTTAATAATTCTTCAGTTGCTTTTTTTCTTAATTCTAAATAAGTAGCCCCTTGGATAATTCCAAAAAGATTAGTTTCTTGGCTTTTTATTTCTTTTGATTTTTTTGCCCAAGCAGTGGTTTTTTCTACTGCTTTTTTAGCTTCGTTATACTCAACGGGATAGGGCAAACAAATATCTAAACACATAACAATATCACTTTTAATTCTTTCTTGATAAAGAACCACTTCTTGGGGTGAAAAAAAATGAAGAGAACCATCTATATGGGATTTAAATTCTACTCCGTCTTCTTTTATGTTTACTAATGGTGAAAGCGAAGCAATTTGAAAACCTCCAGAATCAGTTAAAACTGGTTTATAAAAAGCGATAAATTCATTTATCCCGCCGGCTTTTTCAATTATTTCAATTCCGGGTCTCAAATAAAGATGATAAAGATTAGCAGTTATTATCTGGACATCAATTTCGTTTAATTCTTTTGGTGATAAAGTTTTTACTGTTCCCTGGGTTCCTACCGGCATAAAAGCCGGAGTGGCTACTTCTCCGTGGGGAAGGATTATCTTGCCAGCACGTGCCGAAGAGTTTTTGCTTTCTTTTTCTATATAGAACTTCAACTTGTTTCAAAAATGGAAAAACTTCCCAAATTAAGATGAAGGGGTTTTTCTTTTACTACTGAATTTTCTCCCAAAATTGAGTGTTCTAATAAGGAATTTTCAATATAGGCACCTTGATTGATAATAGAATCTTTTATTATAGAATTTCTTATTTCCACATCTTCCGAGATAGAAACAAAAGGACCAACAATTGAGTTTTCAATTATTGCGGTATCGTGAATATATACTGGTGGTCTTATTAAAGCATTAGGCCGCGGTTTAAAATAATTATTGTTTTGTAAAAGATAACGATTAGTTTGAATTAAAGCTTCTGGGGTTCCGCAATCTAACCAGTATTCTACGGTCTGGGCGCGAAAAACGATACCTTCTTCAATCATTAATTCTAAGGCATCAGAAAGTTGGTATTCGCCTTTTGTTTTAATATTTTCCTTTATAATTTTTTCTAAGGCTTTAAAAAGTGCGGAGCTATCAAAAATATAGTAAATTCCAACAATAGCCAAATTGCTTTTTGGTTCAGCTGGTTTTTCAACAATTTTGGTAATTTCTCCATCTCTTATTTCCACAATACCAAATCTTTTGGGGTCGTCAACTTTTTTGACACCAATCCAGTTTTCTTCTTTTAATAAATTTTCTAAAGGCATATCGATAATGGTGTCACCAAGGATAATCAAACAAGGTTCATCGGTAAAATAAGGTTTTGCTCGATAAACCGCGTCACCCAATCCCTTTGGATCTTCTTGAATAACAAATTGAAAGTTTAGGGAATAGTTTTCTTCTAAATATTTTTCTATCTGGCTACCATTAGGACCAATAATTATTATTACTTCTTTCGGATTTAAATCTTTTATTCTTTCCATAATATGACCAATAATCGGTTTGCCGGCAACCGAAAGTAATGGTTTCGGTGTTGTGTGGGTGTGAGGTTTTAACCTTCGACCTTCACCGGCTGCGGGAATAACAATTTTAATTTTATTTTTCATAGACCACTCCTTTTATTTAAAAAAATTTTTAAATTCTCTATCAATTCAATCTTTAAAGGGTCAACCCTTCTTTTTAATGCCAAATGATAACTAATAAAATCGCCCAGCATTATCAAAGAAAAAATATTTTCAAAATTATCTCTTTTAAAAGGTTCAATCAATTTTAAAGGAATTTTTTCTTTTTTTGCCAAATTTAAAAGAAATTTTACCCTTAAAAGGTTTCTTTTGTGGGTATGGGGATTTTTTAAAAGAAAAATAAAAAGTAAATTTTTAAAATCGGCTAAAAAGGGGAGAGCGTTTATTTCGTTATGGTTCTGTTCCGGAAGATAGTTACTGAAGGCAAGAATTTTGGCGTTTTCGTTCAATTGGTTTTTCCAGCGCAGGGCGATGGGGAAATAGAAATAAGAAGAAACTAAAATATAAGGAATTTTTTGACAAAGCAACTTCACATTTCTTTTTGCCATTTGGTTTAATTTATCTCTTTTGGCTTTTAAAAAGGTGATGGCCTTTCTAATAGCTTTTTGGCAATCAGGGATAATTTCTAAATGGCTTAAAGTTAAAAGAATAGGGATAATTAAATAAGCCAAAGCCTGGCGAGGCGGATAATTTGGGGGTAAAAGAAATAACAAATCATCATTTTTTTGTGCGAGGTTTTGTAAAATTCCGCCCGAAGTTATTACTATTAAAGGAAAGTTAGCTTTTTTAAATTGGTGATAAGTAAAAATTGTCTCTTCCGTATTTCCCGAATAACTTATTACAAAAGAAAGGGATGGGTTATTGATAAAAAAAGGCAGTTGATAATCCTTGATTACCAAAAAAGGTTTTTTTAATAAAAAATAGCAAAGACTAAAAACAATGTCCCCGGCGCTACCACTACCACCCATTCCGGTAACGAGAATCTGTTCGCTTTCTTTAATCCTTTTAAAGAAATCTTTTCGTTCGGCAATCACCTTTGAGGAGAGGTTTAGGGCTTCCGTTAATTGTTCCGGAAAGCGATAGATTAAATCAAACATAGGAATACTTTTCCAAAGCTATTCCTTCTTTTTTAAGGCGTTTTTTGAGATATCTAATTACTTCTTGAGTGGTAGAAAATTTTAACACTTTTTCCGCTAATTCTTTACAGAAATCAGTATCCAAAAGGGAAATAAATTCCTTAGCCCGGGGTATAAATTGGGGTGCCATAGATAATTCGTCAATTCCCATTCCGATTAAAAGAATTATCCCCAAAATTTCGCTTGCCATTTCGCCACATAAGCCAACCCAAATACCATTTTTGTGAGCCTTTTCAATCGTTTCTTTAATCAATCTTAAAACTGAAGGATGATAGTGACTGAAGAGATAAGCAATTTTTTCGTTGCCCCGATCACAAGCTAAAGTGTATTGGGTTAAATCGTTAGAACCGATAGAAAAGAAATTACAAATTTTTGCTAAGACATCAGCTAAAAATACCGAAGAAGGGGTTTCGACCATTATCCCTAAATCAATATTTTCGTCAAAGGGAATCTTTTGGGCTCTAAGTTCTTCTTTCAGTTCGTTTAAAATTTTTTTAGTATTAACTACTTCTTCAATAGTGCTCACCATTGGTAACATTATCTTTATACTGCCATAAGCCGAAGCCCGCAGAATTGCTTTCAGTTGGGTTTTAAAAAAATCTAAATTGGCAAGACAAAATCTTATTCCCCGCCAACCTAAAAAAGGATTGTTTTCCTGATAACCCGGAATTAGTTTATCTCCACCTAAATCAAAGGTTCTAATAATTACAAAATAGGGTTTCATTATTTCCGCCACTTCTTTATAAATAGTGAACTGTTCTTCTTCGGAAGGTAAATTTCTTTTAGATAAAAAGAGATACTCTGTCCGAAAAAGGCCAATCCCTTTGGCACCGTATTCTTTTGCGGTCACTGCTTCGCAAAGAAATTCAATATTAGCCGAAATATCAATCTCTTTACCATCTTTGGTTTTTGTCTCTTTGGCAGTGGTTATTAACCTTCTTTTTTTGGCAAATTCTTCTTTCTCTTTTTCATAAAATTTTATTCTTTTTTCTGAAGGATTAAAGATTACCATTCCCCGATTTCCGTCAATAATTGCTTCATAAGCCTTTGTTCCGTAATTTAAAAGATTTTCAACACCCACAACTGCTGGGATATCTTTCGCCTTTGCCATAATGGCCACATGAGAAGTTTTACCGCCCATTTCTAAGGCAACCCCTAAAATATAATCTTTGTCTAAAATCGCCATATTCATCGGCGTCAACGAGCGGGCCAGTAAAACACATTTTTCTTTTGGCTTTAAAAGGGAAAAAAGCTTATCACTATTTTGTAATTTCCCAATAACCGATAAACAGACATCAAATATTTCTAATCCCTTATCAACAAAGACCGTTGTTTCCTTACTTAAAAAGAAAGTATGGTATTTTTTAATTACTTCTAAATAAGCATATTCGGCATTTACTTTTTCTTTACTAATAAAATTTTTAACCTCTTCAATAATTAATGGGTCGGTAAGAAAAGCAATTTGGATTTGGATA
>Ga0185307_1000156_pt1 | contig 47288 bp, 41 predicted proteins | sample LHCtaG_FD_128010 | JGI IMG/M metagenome (GOLD analysis project Ga0185307, IMG submission 128010) | Hot spring microbial communities from Little Hot Creek, USA to study Microbial Dark Matter (Phase II) - LHC4sed_matched (SPADES... | ecosystem: Environmental > Aquatic > Thermal springs > Hot... | reverse complement strand
TTAGGGTTTTAGAATCCAGATTCTTCCTATTCTCTTGAAGTTTGACTTTATGATGCTTTTCGCCTCAGATATTATCCCATGCCTGTCGTAGATCACAATGCCGTCTTCTAACGCGTCTAAGAGTAACCCCCACCCGCCTTTAATGCCGTCTATGAGCTCTTCCGGTGTGATCCAGATGTCTTCAATCAGTGGGTAGTTTCCCTTGAGCTTTGACACCATTATCCTCCTCTCGAAGAGGTCTTTCGGAATGCCTTCAGCTATTACTAGGATGTCTATATCGCTTTCAGGGTATGGTTTTTCCAAGCCCTTGGCTAGAGAGCCGAAAAGCACTATACCTGTGACTTTCTCGTTTTTAACAACTAGGCTTATATATTTTTTAAGAATGCCATCGTAAGGTTTAGCTTTAAGGTTTGGAATGTTTAGCAATCCATACCACCTAAGAGCTTCCTAACGGCTTCTAAAACCGCTTTAGCATTGCTAATGAATAAAGCCGTCTTCTCCCTGTCGTAGATCTCGCTGGGTTTAATTATCCTATCAACGGTCTCCCAGCCGTATCTAGGAACCGTTCCTTGGTCTTCTAAAGTTATAGAATACGTGATGGCTCTGTTCAACAGATCCATATGCTCTTTCCCCAAATTCACCAGCCCACCCGCTATTAAAGACTTGAGAACGACTGTTGGTCTATGTGTTTTACCCGGGTCGAATCCTAAGGCTACGATAACGGCTTTAATTGCTTTTTGAGCACACTGTTCAGCGTGGTGGATGGCGCTTGGATATCTCTCATCTCTATAGTCTCTCTCACAATCTTTAAAGTCGTCTTCAGCCATTTCCAGCCAATCTAGTGCTTTTCTTCTAACAGGCATCACCTATTCTATGCGGAGCCTAGAATTTAAGCTTTCATCAACTTAATGTTGCTTTCTTCACTTTAAAAGTAGGATCTGCTATATTGACTAATTGGAAAAAAAATAGTTTCTGGATAGCATCTTAGTTTTAGATGTTGCCTCTCATTCATATGAGGGGGGTCTATGGGATGGCGTAACGTATGGTCGAGTTTAACTGGCCGAGGAGAGTTGTTGAGAGTCTTTTAAGGTGTGATCTAGGTATAGTAGAGGTTGTTTAGTTTGGGTTTTCTGTATATGCTCCGCGGTATGCTAGGGATGTAGATCTCCTTGTGATAACTAGGGACGTGAGGAAGTATGATGGTTGCTTGGATGCCTCAAACCCTGAGGATGCGCCTTTTAACGTATACGTGCTTGTGTTTGAGGTTGGGGAAAGTTCCTACGCATGATCTGCTTAGAGGAGTGCTCGGTTCATTTAAAGTGTTGTATGGTGATGGGAGGTTCTTGTTCGAATACGCTAAGGTTCTAGGCGACCCGAGCTTTGAAGAAGCCTATTCCTCATTGAGGGGTGCATCCATGCTCTTCAGGCTTGCGTTAAAAACGACTGAGCAACTTGATAGGAATAGGCTTTTGAAAGAGGCGTTTGATGCCCTTTTCCATGCATCTAGGATAGCTTCTATGATCCACCTTTCAACAGGCGTCGGTAGATGGGGTTTATTAGGAGGGGGCTATCTGAACAGTATAGAGCTGAATTTGAAGAGTTTATTAAGATAGCCGAATGACATGCTTTCAAGTTGAGGTCTGAACCGAAGATGAAAGAGTAAAACCGGGTGAAGCCCCATAAGATATGGCTTACACGGCATGGATAGTAAACTTCTGGTTTTAAATGTAAAAAAAATGGGGAGGAGCCCTACTAGGCCCTAAGTAGCTAGTTTCCTCGTTACTACTATAACTGAGTATATGGCAGCTACTGCCGCTATTAATGCTAAGACAGCTGCAGCATATGCTGCCGCACTTATTCCGCCTACTGCTGCTTGAGCTGATTCGGCTGCTCTTCTAGCGTTTGAAACTTCTGCGCTCAGCGCTGACAATTGTGAGCTGATGCTAGATGATAGGGTTTCAATTCTCGCGAGCACTGTGCCGTTTGCTTCAGCTAATTCTCCCCTTAACGCCGTTATTTCATCTCTCAACGTTGCTACTTCATCTGCTAGATCATCTAGCTTATCAGATAGGTCATCTAGCTTATCGGATGCTTCATATATCTTTTCGAATGCTGGTGGAGCATCTATAACAACAAGCGTTAAATCTTCACTTTCAACTGTTCCATCTTTACCAGTGGCTGTTACCGTAACTGTGTATGTTCCCTTTAAAGCTTCACTGGAGACCATTACAACCAGTATAGAGTCATAGCTCGGTTTACCTGAGGCCTTGGTGAAGGCTACTGTTACACCATCTGGGGCTTCGGCTTCTAAAGTAACTTCGTAGGCGTATCCGGCTAAAGCTTCTAAGTGTAGTTCGGCTGTACCATACCATCCTATCGGTATGGCTAGCGACTTAGGTGAAATAGATAGTGTGAACGTTGGGATGGCTGAGACTGCGAAAGTTTTAGTAGCTGTAACTCCTCCATAAACGGCTTTAACCGTGTAAGTGCCCGTTGGAAGAGTTGATGCGAGTCTGAAGCTTGTGGTGAAGCTTCCATCAGTGCCTGTTGCGACGACGTCTGCAAACCTGAGTGTTCCAGCTGGGTCTCTAACCTCTACGTTTACGAGGACGTTTGCCTTGGCCACTGTGTCTTCTTTAACAGTGCCTGTTATCGTCACCATTTCACCTAGGCTGTAGCTTGTTTTACTTGTTGTGACGGTTACTGTCACGGTGGCGGCTAGTGTTGGAGCTACTGTTAAAAGCATCAGTAGTGTTAAAAGCATTGGCAGGGTTTTCAAGCAGATGCTGGACTTCATTGGCTATCCCTCCTTTAGACAACGGTTACTGACAGCGTTTTAGGCTCTGCTATGGCTTCACCAGTTACGGCGTCTACAACCATTATCTTAGCAGTCCAAGTTCCCTTAGCAGCTCCAGCTAGGTAGGTGGCTGTAGGCGTTATAGACTGGCCTGCTGCAAGCGTTACTCTAAGCTCATATATCGGGTACTGCGGTACGCCTGTTGGGTCTGTGAACGTTATCCTTATGATGACGTCTTTACTGACTGTTGCATTATTTGTCACCGTAGCTGTTACTCTGACTTCTTCACCCGAGTTGAACGACGTCTTGACGACACCGGCAGCGTCAACGGTCTTAGCGTCGGTTATCGTAACGACCATTCCCGGAGGCGGCGGCGGAGCGTAGGCGACTGTTATCGTCCTAGTGGCTTTAGCCTCATATCCTTCGGAGTCTATAGCGTAGACTGTCACGGTGTAGGTTTTGTTCACTTCAAGCGTCAGCGAGAAGTTGAAGAATGCCTTGCTATCTTCAATTTTGACTATGGGCACTGAGACGTTGGCGGCTCTGTTTAAACTGTACTGGAACAGCGATATCACAGTTCCTGCTGCTGCCGCAGGTGAGGGCTTAGCCCAACCGGCTATGTAAACGGTTGTCACATTGGCAGTAGTTGTAATGGTCGTATCTGCGGCGGGCTGTGTAATGTTCACTATGGGCTCTAAGGTTGTGACGAGTATCTTCACGGATGCTGAAGCCAACCCATACTGGGTCGTCGAAGCCGTTATAGTGTATGTGCCTAAGACCGCTGGAGCAGTCCATCCAACTGTGGTTCTAACGGCTGTAGCCGGTATGTCTACGACTGTCTCTTCAAGCTCTCCGCCTGTGGCGGATAGGGTCACCCTTATGACTGCTCCAAACCAATTATTCTCAACTTCATTATCGTACCTATCAGCCAGATAGATTGTTAGAGTAGCAGTGCCCTCAGGCTCAACGGCTTCAGGGGCGTCTATACCGAGTTTATAGATCGTAGCTGGTACGGTCTCTATCTCCACGGATTCTACTTCAAAGGTAGCCGTCGGGTCGGTCGTCTCAGGTCTGGATACGATGGCTTTAACGGTTGTGGTTTTACCTGCCTCTGTATCTACGTAGAACTTTGTCGTTGCCTTGCCATCTTCATCTGTCGTCGTAGAGACTGGTGAAAATCTACCTGTATAGTCTTCAGCTGTAAACTCAAACTTAACTGGAACACCCTTCTGAGCAGGGCTCAACGTTACAGTTATCTTCGCATATCTCCCAGCTTCAATAGTAGTATCGTCAACGGTGATCGTTGTTGTGGCTTCTGTTGCGAAAGTCGAAGTTCTAAGGGATTTAGAAGTGCCGCTGTAGGTTCCAGCATACGTCCCTGATGGGACTGAAACCTTGGCGGATATCATCGCGTAAGTACCGTATAGTTGATCGGGCTCGTATACTACGGGTAATGATTCATCAGAGCCTGCAGGTATTGTAGTGGTGGTGCTTACAAGCGTACCCTTAGTAGCCGTCAATGTTACAGTAGAAGTCACCTCCATTTCAACAGGGTTATCATATTTATCTGTAACGGAAACGGTTATCTCGAATGAGTCTTCAGTGAGGTATGATATGGTGTACCCTTCTTCATCGAACGGGGTTTTAACGACTACCTTTGTAGGAGCTGCAGGCTTAACGGTTAAAGATGCTGCACCAGGCGTCAGCTGTGCTCCAACAGATGGAGCGTCTATAACGGCGTCTGCTTTAAACGTCCAACTGCCAGCTTTAGTGGGTGTGTAGGTGGCTGAAGCCTTACCGTTTGCATCGGTGACGACGTCGGCTATTTTAACATTATCACCGTCTGGGTTTACAGCCCAGATGACTAGGGGTAGGCCTTTATCAGCCTTCTCGTAGCCCTCTGAGTACGTTGAAACCTTTATCGTGACTTTGTCGCCAGCCTTTACAGGAGCAGTATAATCGAGCGTTAACACTATCGCGTCGGCTAAACCCTCGTAGAGATATAGCTTCTTAGTCACAGTTGTGCCGTCTACAAACTTGATCGTAACGGTCAGCTCATACTTGTCTACAACGCCTTCAGTGGCTTCAGCATCCTCAGGGTCTATGTTAACCTTTATTTTACCTGTCATACCACCTGGGAGAATATAATCGAAGCCGTCTGGTAAGCTACTTACTATTGTCCATGGGCCAGCGCCTATTACAACGAAGCCAGTACCAGATACGAAGCCTGAGCAACTTACATAGTCTACATCTTCAGCCGCAGCGGCTGGCACATATATTCTAATCTCCTTGATGTCTGGGTTGCCAAGCGGGTTATCAATCGTTATCGTTCTATCACCTCTAACGTCTCCAACAACCATGTAGGGGTAGTCTATGGATACGGTAGGCTCCTTGACGGCGGCCAACGCCGGCGTCGTCGGTATTGCTATTAACAGCGGTGCTAGGGCTAATAGGGCTATAAGGACTAGACTAAACTTCTTGGTAGACATGACGGATCCACCGAAACTTTCGACGGAGAAATATCACTCTTAAACTGCTTATAAGATTAACCTATAATCTTGTAGACGAAACTTTATACTTGAGGCTAAGTCTTTTTAAAAGAAAATATCAAAATATACAATTGTATACGTTTATTAACACGATTCCGCCCGAGAGTAGGGAGGCTCATGAAGACTGCTTATGAGGGAAGATCTCCATGAAAATCTATCCGATCTAAATTCTCCGTCATTGACTTTTAAATAAACTGTAGACATATTGTAGAGAAAAATGATTTTAAAGTGTTTCCCGATTAGCAAGTATAAAGGTAGTTCATCTCTTCACCGTTCGGCGGCTATCTGCGATGGACGTGCCATCACTTAGCTATCTCTATCCTTTGAAGTATCCTCCTGCTTCTGAGGTGGAATGGGATGGTGGGAGATTAAAAGGGCGATGAACAACAAACTGGTGAAAAACCCTAGAAGCAAAATCTCCCGACTTCAGTCTTAGAGGATGCTGATCTATACGACCATGGTGTCTTTCCCAATGGAGGGTTTTATCTGTTTAAACTTCTCCGCAACTCGCGGATGCTTTTTCTCAAGCTTTTTTAGAGACTTATCTATCATCTTGTTCAACTCATCTATGCTTTTCGCCTTCTCAAACATCTTAATGGATTTATCCATCCAATCTATGAGGGCTTTATGCTCTTTCAACTCTTCTTCTAGCTTCTTCAACTCAGCCCTAGCCTTATTATACCTCTCTACGAGACCTGCTAGATTTTCCCTTAGGATCGAAATGTACGCTTTTATGGTCTTACTCTCCTCATCCATAGTACCACTCAGCCGCATTCGTCTAGAACCTTGAAGAATTCGACGGCGAGGTGTCGGAAGCCTAGGGAGTGTATGTCTAGAAGCCGGTTGGAGAAGGGCTTCTTGATGTTGTTGGTTGAGACGGCTATTACTGTCTTCTTCATACGGCAGGTCGACCTCGCACGATCACTCACCACCTTCAAATTGAATATATTCTAGTTCTAGCTGATTAATATAATGATCTCTTTACGTTGTGGAGACCTTTATGTCTGGAGTCACTACAGTTGAAATCACGGCTGAAGCCTGTGGACTTGCAGGTGAATCATAACGGCTCATCTGAAGTCTCCATTCAGGCTTCTATTATGTTTAATTCTGCTACGGATAGAACTCCGACTTTAATCTTGAAGTAGTTAGAGGCTACGAGAAGGTTTCTCATTCCAGTGTCCACGCCAGCAGGGTTGTTTCCTTTGGGCTTTGGAACCTGTCTTTCAATGGCGATGTGGAGGTAGAAGGTTCTATTTCTGTAAACCAAGACGGCATGTGTTGGCTTGGCATCTTCAGGAAGCTTTCTCTGGTAGTCGCCTGTATCAAGCACAGGTTTAACTCTCTTCTGAAGCGTGGATGTGGAAGTGTAGATTCCGTTAGGCTTGTAGATGGCGGATGATGTGAGGAAGTTTATTGAAGAAGTTGTTAGAGGTGAGGTTTGGAAAATCTTGGGGGAGGGAGAAGCGTTGAGATTTCCGCTGCTGAAATCTGCTGAGAAAATATTTCCGCTGCGGAAATACGGGTGATCATCACATGGGCTGAAAAGCCTCTCATTCAAATCCATCGAAAGCTTCGTGAACTTAAGAAGCCAGTCTCTTCTTTGCTTGTAAGCTTTAGCAACCCTGTCTCTAGCTCTTATGGCAAGGTTTGCTGGAAGCTTGAACTTCTCTCTGTTTCACGGTAGACCATGTGGTGGAGAGCAACGGGGTTGAAGGTTCTACGTTTAAACGCTATCTTAGATATATAGTTGCAGGTATCGCGAAAAGCCTCAAGAGCGGCGGGAAGTTTTTGCATCCTCTTCAGACGGTTGAAGTTTGCAGACTACGGTTTTAGAGAGCTTCATCAAAAGCATATATGCAAATTCGAATGTTTAAACTTTAGACCTCAATTCCTCCCATTCATAAATGACGCGGGTTTCTTTGAGGTGGTCTGATGAGTACTTTGATGGAGTGTGGTATTCTAGCTTGGTCGGCTGAAGCTGAGGGGTTGCTGATTTTCAACCTTTAAGGCTTCAAGCCGCCTTCTAAGGCTTGGAAGAGCATAGTAAACTTTTATCTGAAGCCTTCCAGACTATTAATTTAACATTGTCTCCGAAGAGTGAGAGAGCTTTAGAGGCTTTAGCTATAGTGTTTGTAGTAGCGTTTTTGACATATGCTTATACTACTTTCTTGGGTGGTTTACCCTACGGTCTGCTGACGGATTTACACCAGGTCTTAAAACGCGACTTTGAAGTGTTAAAGTATGGCTGGATTTCAGATGAGCTTGGCAAGCCGAATGACAGATTAGCCTTTGCGACGATATACGTGCTTCCGGCTTTCATGAGGCTCCTAGGGGCAGATCTAAACGCGATTGGCTTTACGCTTCTACTAACCCTATGGGTTTTAGGCGGATGCCCTATTTACATACTGGCTAAGAGGTTTTCCGGAAGCCGTTTAGCCGGTTTAACAGCTATGCTCATATACCTGGGGTCTGCTGTGGCTTTGAGAGGTTTATGGCATGGTTTAGAGGCTTCAGCTCTATACGTCTTAACACCCCTAGCCCTCTTAACGGTGGATGAGGCGTATAAAAGGGGGAGTATATCTTACGGATTCTACACGGCTCTAGCATCCACACTACTCTCAGGCGCTTTAATTAAACTCGGCAATCTAACAGCTTTAACGCTGACAGTTCTGGCGTACTTTATCGTTAGAACCCGCGGGAAAACCTTAGGGTTGAAGTGGATGGTTATGTTTCTAACGTTAGCCGGGTTTTCATGGCTTATCATGAATGCCTGGTGGATAGCTACACCTCCAGGCTTAAACGTCGAAGGCTTCAGCCCCCTATGTTTAACGGTCTTCCCCATAGCGGCTTCAACGTTTCTACTGCTATTTGAGGCGGGTAAGCTGAGCCTGGTTCAGGCGTTAGCAGTTGTAGCGCTGGTGGTAGTTTTAATGGACCCGCAGACCATCGTCACATCAAACGCAACGTCAGACGTCTTAGCCATAACTTCGACATGTATATCTCTACTAGTGGCTTTAGGAGCTAAAAGGTTCTCTGAAAGGGTTAGCGATTACATATCCGTATCGCTCGTCATAGATGAAGACTGTGCTAGAGAGTACGATCTAGTAAAACCCTTTATCTTCTTACTTGTTTCGGGCATGGTTATATATCAAGGCTTAACAACTCCACTCTCATGGACCAGTAGCTTAAACGTACCAGAGCAATATGAGGAGTTAAGCCAACTCCTTCAACTTGAAGACTGCAGGGTATTAACCATGCCTATTACAAGTGGAGAATTCTACTATAGTTGGAGTACTAGAAGGTATGAAAAGCCTGTTGAAAACTTAATCTTAAATAATCCAATAATCTACGGTTACGATTTCAAAGTCTTAAACGATCTAACTGGCAAAACAGAGTTCTGGAAGGTCTTATCTGCCTTAGACGTCGGATTCGTGGTGCTCCATTACGATATCGACCAAGACAGAGTACAAACCGTAAATCCACGTCTTATAGAGGCGAAGCTTAACTACAGCTTCATAGTAAGCCCAAACTTGGCGAACGGTGTCGTTAACGTATCGTCTGAAGACGTTGAACCAATTATGAGGGATTTAGGATTCATCCAGGTCGTAAACTTCAACCCGGAGAGACATTATGAGGCTGAGGCCAGGTATGTAGAAGTAGAGGAGGCTCGATCTGAAATCCATTTATATGCATGCGGAGAGTCATGGACGAGTGAACAGCCAGCTTTTAATGGAACATTCAGCTTTGCATATACTCTCCCAGCAGTATCGAACTGGCTAGAATACAACTACTTGGAATTCTGGATTAAAGTAAATGGTTCAAACACAGCGGATATTCAGGTCCAAGACGTTTTCGGCAGATGGGCTACATGGAGGCTTGATTTAAGGGAGCAGAGTTGGAACCTCGCAGTAGTACGTTTGAGTGACGCAACCTTAGACGTTGGTTTAGATAGGTCGAGGGTGGCTGCAATCGTTTTCTCGATGCATGCTCCGCCGGGTGGAATAGTAGAGGCGGAGGTTGGCGGCATTTTCCTAGATAAAGGAGTTGAGGCGGAAGTTACGCCTTTAGAATTATTCGTAAAGTTCGATCAGCAATTCACAGTATACAGGCTTAGAGACGAATTTAAAACGTCGAAGATCTACTTGGTAAAAGAGGCTTTAAGATATGAGGGAGATATCTTTGAAAACCTCTTAAAGGATGAATTCGACCCTAAGAGCAAGGCTTATGTAGAAGACGCTGTGACGCAAGTCTCCCATACTAAACTGGACTATATAGAGGAAAACCCTACATACTACAAGGTGACGGTTGACCATTTCCAAGATAGGATTCTAATAGCCTTGAATGAGTGGTTTGATCCGGGATGGAGATTATACATCAGAGACCCCAACCCAGTAGATATTTTAACCGGAACAGAGCAACGGGACGTAAAACATGTGAAGGTCAACGGCTTCTTCAATGGATGGTATATTGAAAACGGAGAAGAGAAGCCGCTTACAATAACTATAGTATATAGACCTCAACTTTTAATGGAGATGCTTAGAGCAGTCTCCATGGTCTTTGCGATTTCAGGCTTTATCACAATTTCTCTATTAGGAAAGCGCTTCACCGGAATGTTAAAACATATAAGGCCCTATGGTGAGAAAACCTAATAGATATATATGGATGGAGTTTGCGCCGCCATACTGTGTGGCGGTATTGGTAGCAGGCTTAGACCCTTAACGTACTACTTCCAGAAAGCCATGATACCTGTAGGCTCTAAACAGAAGCCTCTCCTTGAATACATAATTCTGTTGCTGAAGAAGAGTGGTGTTGAAAACGTAAACCTCCTATGCGGCTACAAGTATCAGCAGATCGTAAACTATTTTGGTAATGGAGATAGGTTCAATGTGAAGATAAACTACGTCCTCGATAGAAAGGGGTTTAGAGGAACTGGCTGGGCGATGCTGAATGCCTACGAACAGGGCTATTTCAGCAAATTTGAAAACACCCTAGTGTACTATGGAGATATACTGACAGATATTAACATTAGAGACTTCGTAAACTACCATGAAAATTTAAAGTCCACAGCTACAATAGCCGTTTCAAGAGGGTATAGAATCCCTGTGGGAGTAGCCTACATAGAGGGGTCGAGAATAATCAAATTTGAGGAGAAGCCGCTAATCAACGTGCCAGTCTGCATCGGAATCCTAATGATCAGACGGGAGGTTTTCAACATTATGGCTGAAGTCTCCAAAAAATACGTCAATGAGGAGTACGACTTAATGGGCCATTTAATTCCCGAATTAACGGCTAGAGGAGTTGTATACGCGTATGAAACCAACGCCTCATGGTACGACATAGGCTCAACAGAGAAATACGAAAAGCTCGACAATAGTTTCGCAGATAAGCTTCTAGAGTTCTTAGAAAGCTGACCCTCCCACTGTAAAATCACACCTATGATACAGGATTCAAACCCGGTTCTCTCTAATCCATAGTGCCAGTTTTCTGAAGGCCCTAGCCCTATGAGAGAGCACGTTCTTCTCTTCACTCGTCATTTCGGCAAATGTCCTTCCATCCCCCTCCAACGGTTGGAATATCGGATCAAAGCCAAACCCTCCAAGGCCTCTAGGCGTATAAGTTATCAGCCCTTCCACTCGGCCATGAAAGACCCTAACAGGCTTTCCAGGCTTCGCATACGCTACGACTGATAGGAAGTACGCATATCTATCGCTTAAACTTTCCATAAGCTTGAGGATCCCGCTTAAACCTATCGTTTTATACGTGTAAGCCGAATAGGGACCTGGAAAACCGTTAAGACTTCTTATGAATAAACCAGCATCTTCCACTATCACCTCTAAACCCAAACGTTCAGCTAATTCTCTAGCAGCATAGGATGCTATGTCTTCCAAGCTGTCAGACTGTATTTCAACCTTATCGGCATTCAACATAGTCAACTCTAAGTCTAGACTTTCAAAGACAAGTTTAGCTTCTTTAAACTTCCCCTCATTCCTGGTAGCGAAGTATAACACCATGACTCAACTCATAATGAACTACCATGATCGGCCTGAAAACCTTTTCTATTATGTAAACCGGTTAATTCTAAATTCTAAGCGCTTCATCTAGATTTGGTTTCAGGAATAGGGAGATGAAAGCAGGTCTAGGGAGTATAACGTCTGCTCATAGTATCTTGGACCATACGTTAAGGCTATCTGATGGAAGGCCCCGGTTGAGGTTTCAACTTTCTCAAGCCATCCTTCAACGTATACCCGTTCATCTTTGAAGGCTTGAAGCCTATATTCTTCCACATAGGATACTATACGTCTTACATCATCTACTTTGAATCCTTCTACAACACTCTCAACCTCAACTTTGTATATGGATGGCATAAACGCCGCCTCAGAATCGTCGAGTATTGTTGCAAAAGCCTTAAACCACCCTAACCTAACGATGCTTTTTATAGAGCCGTATTCATCCACTATTTCTCCATAACCCTTAACAGGTTCAAACTCTACTTTAACCGGTCTGAAGCCGGATGGCTTATAAATGGCATATATCAGCTTCCTCTTCTGATGAAGAATAAATAGTCTGTAAGGGTAGTTTTTAAACTTCCATTTAAGACGTGAGTCTTCAGACGGGAATTCAAACTCATTTCTAAGGAAACGCCCATCGTAGAGTGCACTTAAACAATCTCTAAGCTCCCTCAAATTCTCAGACCCGTAAACGATAAGGTCGAAGTCTGAGAAGTCTGGATGATAGAAGTTTAAGAGTAGAGAGCCGAAGACCCCGAAATCTCCTAGACTCAACTTCGAAGACTCTAAAACCATACCGATGAGATTCTCTAGAGCTATTGAAAGCCCATCCCTTAAAGAGCTGATGAGCCTCGTCAAACCGCCTCTTGGAAGTTTAACCTCGCCTATGAGGTTTGCTGGAACACCCGGTAGATATGTATTTAAAGGCCTGTAGTAGACCCTGTATTCTGGAAAACAACCGTTTATGAGTTTAAACGGCTCGTCACCGTAAAGCTTGTAATGGGATATAGTGCCATATCCTCTTGGAGCTCTAGCGTTATTAGAACGGTATAGGCTTGAGGGGACGTATTCAAGGTCGCACACGTATCCATCTGATGGATGAGAATACCCCAAGACTCTAAATATCAGACCGTTTAAACCTACTATGTAGTCTCTATCTCTCAATCTCATTCTAGTACAGCTTCCTAACTTGAACGTATTCACCCGGTCTACCGGAGCCTACTACAACTCTATATTTCTCAACGTTGCTTGAAGTGGATACTTCACGTTCTAACAGCCCCTGAACTTCAAGCAGATCACCCTCATATGCTAAGCCTCTATATGTGCTATCCATAACAACGACTTCTCTAGGCCTCATCTCAGGGGGAAGCCTAGACTCTTCGTTGACAGCCCTGTACTCTGAAATACTATATATCGCTGGTCTGAAGAAAGACTCTTCAGCGGATTCAACCATACATCTAAACTTCACGGTCTTTATAGGCATTCTCCTGTAGGCACCGTAAAAATCTCTTATTTCATCAGGCTTCCTGACGGCGTTGAAGACTACTTTAAAACCCTTGTAGGAGAGTTTATTCTTCCTAAACTTATCGAACTCGTTCTCGTACATGTACTTTATAATGCCCTTAGAGACTAATTTACTCACGGTATTTCTCACCTTTCTGAAGTTTAACCCACCATATATGACAACGTCTACATCGGGTTTTTCAGATGTCATACCTAGACATAGAGAGCCGTGTATACCGAAGCTTTTTAAATCAACATCAGCCTCAGAAGAAATCAGCTTAATCCATTCAACGGCTACATTCTCCACTGGAAGGCGGTTGGTTTTACTCATAAGCCTGGAGAACGCTTCCCCTGGTTTAAAGGTATACCTCACCATGTCTCTAGGGACAGATATTAAAACTTTAGAATTGTATGGACATTCATATACGTATTTTGGGAAGCGCTCATTGAAAACCCTTACAATCTCCTGAATATTCTCAGGACTGTACAGGTTAACTGGTCTTACGTATATTTCTTCCTCAAGCCTCCAAACCCACGGTAGAAACTCGATTTTAAAGAGGCTTTTAAAACGCTCAGGCACATACTTTAAATACGTTATATAGCGATCCTCAGGGTGTTCATAGCCGAAAACGTAGAAGATGAATCCGTCCTCTGTCTTAACGATATCCCCATCGATGAGTCTTTCAGACATAGGCTAATCCAAACCTCTGGAAGTCTTCTTCAAAAGAATTCTAAAGATAGAAGTTTAAAAAGGTTTAACAAGTTCGCCGCAGACGGTTGTGTTTGATAGGTGAAAGACTCAATATGCGGGAGGATAAAAAGCTATAGTTTAAACGGCAATTGTGAGGGGCTTCAGTGAACTACCACCAGTTTCGCAGGGGGAGGATCCCCGTCGATAAAGTTAAACTTTTAGACTTCCCTTCTGAGGAAGGGTTTTAAAAGAGTATCATGGTTGTGAAGAAGCCTGGGTTAAGACCTTCATAGAGTCACAAAAAATAGACATTTAAATTTCCAAAGCATAGAAGTTATTTAAAATGGAGTATGAACCGCAATCCCATTTAACGGTAATACGGAATGTGAATAGAGGACTTAAAACCAGAACCTTAATAATAAAAGCCCTTAAAAGCGGATGCACAAGCATAGAAGAGGTCTCGAAAACCACGGGTATAAGCTATCAGACGTTATTCAAACAGATTAAGAACCTGGAGAAAGAGGGGGTTGTCATTAAACGTAAAGGTAGACCCGTTAAATGGTTTTTAACAGATAAAGGGCAACGGAGCATTCTGATATATAGAGTTTAGAAAATGTCGCTTGTCAGGTAGCGGAGAGAGGCCGATCCTCCCACCTTCCATAACCAACCCGAGGGGTGGTTATGGACGTCATTTCTGCAGGTTTAAGCTAACCTTGCGGTTAGCCCGTTTCCAAGCCTTTCGACTTGGAAACACCCCGCACGACCTATCTACTTAGCCTCGCTCGCTGGGATTTATTACGTACCTTTAAACCACCCCGAAGGGCGGGTTAAAGGGACGTAACAATCTCCGTTGAGCGGGACCTTTCGACTTTAGACGACGCTACCTTTTGACCGAGGTTAATTTTTGTCAAGACTCTATTTTTAAGGTTAACTGACTATTTTTTTAAATAGATTAATCTAATAAACTATATAAGACTAAAAATACTGAGAGCTAATGATATTTAATACATTTAAATCTTTTAAAATTAAAAAAATGGGAGAGAAGGGAGTTTATACTTTAAAGAATCTGCTTTGAAGCTTCTTTAAAGTCTCAACGATACCAGTATACTCTAGTTCTTCCATTCCAAGTATTGCTGGAGCTATTGGTCCGTTTCTCCTGATCAATTCAGCCATCTGTAGAGCTGTTCTTCTGGCGTGGTCGAAGGCTGCGTCTTCAAACAGATCAGCTGGCCCTACAAGCTTTCCGGCTGAAAGCTGAAAGCCTAAAGCTACTACTCTAGGCGGTCCATCGAAGAATGAGCATCTGCTGTCTTTTAAGCCTACGGGCATTAGAGGGCCATAATGCGACCCCCTCATCCAACCAGCTACGAAGTGGGGTGTGAAGAATGGTGCTAGAGCTTCGCCGACTGCCGGGAGTCCATGTTGACATCTCACGATGCAAACTGGGTCGTCTTTACCTACATACCTACCAGCTATTAGAGAGAGCCTTGTAACGCTGGCGACCGCGGCTATCAATTTATCTGAATTCCTCCAGATCCTCTCGATAACGTATCTACCTGTTGTACCTATGAGGGCCAGTAGACTGTAGATTTCACTTGGAGTAGATAGGTCTATGCACTCACCCTTCTGAACGTCCATAACTCTGAACGTGAAGCCGTCGTGCATGACAGGGTCTAGTATGAGACCTGCGGTATTCCAAGGATCCGCGAAAATCTTGTATAGTATTAGGTTCCAAGCGCCAGGCTCAGTCTTATCAGCGGCAAAAACAACTATAGGCTCACTTCTACGCTCCTCTATCTCCATTTCCGCTACTCCAGGACCCATGCCTTTAACGTTTCCTGAAAACGCTTCTACGAGGAGGTCTTGACCAGCTGCATAAAGCTTAAGAGGTCTAGAAACCTTCTCAGTAACTTCTTTAAAAGTATCCCAAGCTAAACCGTGTATCTTAGGGCTACTCTCCCCTTCCCTATGCGTCATCAAAAGCTCGAGGTCGTCGCCAGCGTTAAATACGTAGTAGTCGATTAGAAGCCCTTTCTCCTTAGCTTCCTGCAATTTCTTCCTAGCAAGTTCTATCTGCTCTCGGTAGACTATGTGGTGTCCAGCTAGGGAGCCTACGTCTGCTTTTATGAGGGATATTGTTACCTTATCCGACATAGCTACCCCTCAACTTAAGAACCCCAAGCTCTCTTAAGTCTTTCGCTTTTAACCTCCTCAAGATCTAAAACTACTATTTCGCCTCTAGCTGGAAGTGAAACGTTTAAGACGTACGTAAAACCAACCCAAGTTTCAGGCTTAGTGGATTTGTGGGCATGACCGTGAATCCATAGAAGCGGGTTGGTTTCCCTTATAATACTCTCCAATCTCTTACAGCCCATCTCAGGCCAGGCATTTTCAACTTCACCTTCAAGTGTTGTATAGGTTGGAGCATAATGGGTTATAACGACGACGTAATCTCCCTTAACCTCCCTAAGCATCCTATTGATTTTTGAAAGCCTTGCATCATAACGTCGACGTATATCTCTAATATGTGTCCTCTGCCAGAAGGTTGGACGGTCTAGTACGCCTCTCGAACCTATTAAACGAACCCTCAATCCTTCAATGTCTACAGTTAAGCTTTCATCGTTAAGCCAGGTAATCTCTCCAACTTCTTTATACTTATCTTCATAGCCTTCCCACTCCTCATTACCGAAACAGGCAATTATAGATGCTTGGGAAAACTCTCTAATGACCTTTACAAGCTCAGGAAGCTGATCATACGTATTCCTGTAGACCAAATCTCCAGCTAGCAACATGAGGTCTATATTTTTCAAACGTTGAATAGATGCTCTGAGGAGTGGAAGGTATTTTGGTGCGTGTATATCCGCGGTTAAGCCGAGTTTAACCATACCTGGTATAGAATAAGCCTTTTACAACACTATATGGTTTTCCAGTATTCAAGTTAAAACTTAAATACTGAGTAGATATCATATCCTAGGATAATGACGTTATCCTCTAAAAAGTCTTTAAAGGTAAGTCTAACTGCCATATTTACGGCTTTAACAACAGTAGCCACCATAAGCTTCTCGGTATACGTGCCAGCTACGAAGGGATATTTCAATCTAGGAGAAGTAATGGTTTACACAACAGCCATACTACTCGGACCTTTCATAGGGGCCGTGGCTGGCGGCGTTGGATCCATGTTAGCCGATATAATACTTGGCTACCATATCTATGCTCCGGGAACCCTTGTGATTAAGGGAGTGGAAGGATTCATAGTCGGCCTTCTAGTTCAGAAGCTTAAACTAAAAGGTTGGAGTTTAAAAACTATGAACATGACACTACCAGCCCTCATCAGTCTAACTCTCGGAATTGTCGGCTCAACTGTATATAGTGGTGTTACAGAGGCATACTTGGGCTCACTCATCATAGTCAGAGGTGAGCTTTCAACAGTTATCTGGACGATTTTAGCCTGCCTAGTTTTTCTAGCTATGGCTACATTCTCCTTTAAAGTAGAGCATAATTTAACCATGTACGCGATCTCCATCCTGATTGGAGGAGTAGAGATGGTTTTGGGCTACTATCTTTACGAAAGCCTAGTATTGGGCTATTATGCATTAGCAGAAGTCCCTGTAAACATCGGCCAAATGGTCATAGGATTAATAGTGGCACTACCGCTCATTAAAACCTTAAGTAGGGTCGGAATTTTGAAGCTTACAAGCGGAAAAGCACATGTTAAACTGGAGAATAGTAAGTAGAACCGCCTACCTGCTCTGCTTCAGCCGGAGGGGGAGTGAACCTCAGTCTTTCCAAACCATGCATCAACCTTAAGTCTTCAGAGAAGGGTTCAAGTTCTTTCGACGTATAAACGGTACCCTTCAATGAACCGCTTAAGGGTATTTTAAGCCTTTTTTTAAGCTTCCAAATACTGCTGTTGAATTCGATCAACGTCTCCGTAAGCCTTGTGAGCCTCTCGTCAACAGATTTTTTAACGGGCATCTCCTCTAAGTGGATGCTTCCACCGTAGAGTTCTCTCCACAACTCGTCTGTTATAAAGGGGCATATAGGTGCTAGAAGTCTCAATATAGTTTTGAGAACCTCGTGAAGTGTATACCATGCTGAACGCTGAGCTTCCGGTTTGAAAGCCCCATTTTTATTGTAAGCTCTAGGTTTAACGGCCTCTAAATAGTGATCCGCTAAAACATGCCATAGGAAGAACCTAATGCCGTTACTGGCTTCAAAGAAGTCGAGGTTTTCAAAGTCTTTCAGGCATACTTCAATAAGTCTATTAACCTCAGCGAGAATCCACTGGTCAAGCGGTTCCAGTTTATCCGGTTTATCGACTTGGGGGAAACATGATATAAATCTCGCCACGTTCCAAAGCTTAGTCACGAAAAGCCATGCAGATTTAATCTTCTCATCTGAATACCTGTAATCAGATCCGAGTTTGACCTCTGAAGAAGCCCAGAATCGGAAGGCGTCAGCACCATAACGTTTGACCACGGGTTCAGGGTCAACAACGTTCCCCTTAGATTTATGCATAGCCTCACCCTTCTCATCTAAACCCATTCCAGATATTCTAACCCATGCGAAAGCAGGCTTCCCTAAGAGCTGGTAAACTCTTAGAATAGTATAGTAGAGCCATGTCCTGATTATTTCATATCCTTGAGGTCTAAGGACGAGTTGGAAAACCTTTTCAAACATTTTATGGTCTCTACCGTACATCGATATGTATAGTGGACTTATACTTGAGTCGATCCATGTGTCAAACGTCCGCCACTCTCCTTCGAATTCCGAACCGCCACAATAGTGACATTTGCTGAACGGGGGTCTTTCATTCCAAGGCTTATAGTATCTTCCGGGTTCTGGGAGGCTCGGCCTGCCACAGTTCTTACAGTACCATATGGGTATTTCAGTTGCGTAAAACCTTCTCCTTGAAATAGGCCAGTCCATTGAAATACTATTCACCCATTCTAAAAGCAACTGTCTACCTCTTTCAGGGTAAAACTTCATTTTATCTACGACCTTCCTTATCTCATCTAGGAAGTCTAACTGCTTCAGATAGTATTCTCTTACAAGTACGAATTCGATCGGATCCTTAGACCTCCAGCAGATGGGTGTTTTATGACGTAGTTTTTCTACCTTTTCAAGCATATTCCTACTACGTAGATCTTCGATTATTCTGTTTCTGGCCTCTTTAACCGTGAGGCCAATATAATCTCCAGCATTCTCATTCATTCTCCCATCAAGGTTTATCGCTATAACTGGCTTTAAATTAAGTTCTCTGAATAACTGGATGTCTGCCTTATCACCGTAGGAGCAAACCATTACAAGCCCTGAGCCGAACTCCGGTTTAGCATAGGGATGCGGTATTATGGGAACCTCCCTCCCATATATTGGAACTACTGCTGTTTTCCCTTCCAAGTGCTTGTATCTATCATCTTTCGGGTTGAACATTACGGCTGAACAAGTACATAGAAGCTCCGGCCTTGTAGAAGCAACAAGTATGGTTTCACCGGACTCTTTAACTTTAAACCTCATGTATACAAACGGGGTGTCTTTCTCCTCGTACTCAACTTCAGCATCTGCTATCGATGTTCTACATGATGGACACCAGTTTACGGGATACTCGGCTTCATAAATCAACCCTCTATGCCAGAGCTCTATGAAAGTAGCTTGAGTAATCCTCCTGTAATCCGAACTGTCCGTTTGATAGTAGTTTTTAAAGTCGCAACTTAAACCTAAACGTCTAGCTATGTTCAGAAGTTCAACTTCAACCTCGTCTAAGAACTGTCGACAGAGTTCTTCAAACTTCACTCTATCGATTTCATACGCCTTCACAGCGTACTTCTTCTCAACCTGAACCTCAACTGGAAGCCCATTCCTATCCACTCCGAAGGGGAATAGTACTTCATAGCCTCGCATTCTAAGGCTTCTAGCAACCATATCTATCTGCGCGTAGTGTGCGGCCCCTCCTACATGCCACTTTCCTGACGCGTAGGGAGGAGGTGTATCTATGACGACTATTGTTTTGCCGGAGTTTGGATTAAACTTGTACTGTTCTTCTTTCTCCCAGAGTTCTATAAGTTTAGCTTCATTTTCAGGCGTCCACCTCTTCTCTCTAATCTTCGGTTTAAATCCTCCAGAATCCATTATCTCACTCGACGATTTATTGGAGAATTTAAAATCATCCTTGTTTATAAATATGAATGAAGCCTATTTATTCCTATTAAGAGCTCTTCTCCGTCTAAGCTCCAGGTTTTGCTGTACTCTGTTTTAGGTATTTCATCTAACGTAAACATCAACTTCTTAGCTCTCACCTCACCGGCTATGTAGGCTCTGGTTTCTTCTAGAAGGTTTAACGTTTCTTGGTTTGAGGCTTTTACATAAACCTCTACGTAAGCGTCTACGGGGAGGTTCATTTCTTTACGCATATACTGAATTCTCCTAACCACGTCTCTACTTAAACCCTCAGCTTGGAGCATCCTATCGATTCTAACGTCTAGGTATAATACTCCATTCTTCAGCTCTGCGTAGGCGAAGCCTTCAGCCAACTCTGACTTAACGGAGACATGGTCGGGTTTAATGTCTAGGAGTTCTTCTCCGACTTTAAGTGTGTATTTTTGACGGCTGATTAGTTCGTTGATCTGATCGCTGGACATTCTTCTGATGGCTTCAGCCACGGCTGGAGCCTTAGACCTGAACTCTCTACCTATCGCACTCATATTTGGCTCGGCTACCTTAACCCATAGTTTTTCATCTTCACCAGCTTTGAGGAAAAACAGCTCTTTAACGTTCACTTGCTCTTTCAACACATCCGTCAAAGGTTTAAGTTTACCTGCTGATTCATCTGGAATTCTCAGAAATACACATTTTAAAGGTTGTCTAAGCTTCAATCCAGCCTCTTGTCTAACCTTAGCTGATGCTTCAACTATGTCTTTGACAACATCCATAGCTTCCTCAAGCTCGGTGTTCCTCCAAGACTTGTCTAATTGAGGCCATTTATGCATATGTATGCTTTCAGGTTGGTTTGGCTCTGCAAACCTGAATACGTATTGGTAGATTGATTCGCACGTGAACGGTATTATCGGAGCTGATAACAGTAGGAATGTCTTTAAAACGTTGTATAGTGCACTGTAAGATGCGAGTTTTTCAGGGGCCTCTTCCTCGATCCACGTCTTACGTCTTATAAGCCTTATATACCATCTACTGACGTCTTCAACCATGAAATCTCTAAGTAGTTTAACGGCATTATGCAGATAGTAGTTTTCAAAAGCCTCTGTAACCTTCTCTACAAGATGTTGAGTTTTTGATAGGATCCATAAGTCTTCTGGAGACATGAAGCCTTTAACCTGTTCAATACTCCACTTAGATGGATCAAACCTATCGAGGTTCATGTAAGTAGATGCAAATACGTAAACGTTCCAGAGGATGTTCATAAATGAAAACGTCTCGGCTACACCTTTCCATGAAAACCTCAAGTCTTCCCATAGGGTGTGCTGAAGCTCGTAAAACCTCAATACGTCTCTACCGTACTTTTCTATAACCTCCTCAGGCGCTATGTAATTGCCCCATGATTTATGCATCTCCCTGCCAGTTTCATCTAGGACAAAACCATGCATTGCGACGCATTTGTAGGGTGTTGAATTGAATACCAACGTAGAGCAAGCTAGTAGAGAGTAGAACCATCCTCTAGTCTGATCGTGACCTTCAACTATGAAGTCTACTGGATACCATTCTTTAAACTCCCTATTATCAGACGGGTATCCTAGTGACGCCCAGGAGGCAGACCCGGAATCCATCCAAACGTCTATGACGTCTGCAACCCTATGCATATCTCCGCCGCATTTACACTTCAGAACCAATTTATCAACCCATGGTCTATGTAACTTAACCTCTTCGACGTTGCAGGCTTCTGAAAGCTCCTTCTTAGACCCGATAACTCTACGCTTTCCACATTTTTCACATATCCATATGGGTAGTGGAACACCCCAGTACCTCTGTCTGGATATGACCCAATCCGATATCTCTATAAGCCAGTTTCCGAACCTACTTTTACCAGCCCACTCTGGAACCCATTTAACTTTCTCATTTTCCTTGATGAGCGTTTCTCTAAGCTTACTCATACGTATAACCCACTGTTTGGTGGCTCTAAGCAGTAGCGGGGTTTTACACCTCCAGCAGTGTGGGTATCTATGTACCACGGTTCCACTATAGAGGAGGAGCCCCTTCCTCTGAAGATCCTCTAGAATTATCTTATCAGCCTCTTTGATGTACATTCCTACGTATTTACCAGCTTCAGATGTAAACCTGCCAGAGTGGTCTACGGGTGAAAATACTGGTAGGTTGTATCTTAAACCAACTTCAAAGTCTTCTTCACCATGTCCAGGTGCTGAATGAACTAAACCCGTGCCTTCAGTTAAACGTACGAATTCTTCAGATAAAACTACCATGTGGGCGTTTTCAAACTCCTTTTGAATAGGGACCTCTTCAGCAAGCGGGTGTTTGTATTTTAAGCCTTCAAGCCGCTTACCTTCGAACTCTTCAACTATTTCAAATTCAACTCCAATTTCCTCAAAAACCGGTTTAACCCTTTCTTTAGCTAGAATGTAGATGTCTGCGCCGACTTTGACCCGTACATACATGTAATTTGGATGGGCCATAACGGCGATGTTTGCTGGGAGGGTCCATGGCGTAGTCGTCCATATGAGTAGGTATTCATTCTCCCTGCCTTCCAAGGGAAGCTTCACGTATATTGATGGGTCTTCTACATCTCTATACTCTTGTGAAACCTCGTATCCCGCGGCTAGAGCCGTTTCACACCTTGGACACCAGTGGGTAACTCTTAAAACATTCTCTAAAAGTCCAAGTTCTTCAGACTTTTTAACCACAAGCCATATTGCCTCTATATACTCGTCTTTAATCGTCATGTATGGGTTGTCCCAATCCATCCAAACGCCTAGGTTTTTAAACTGCTCTGTGAGAATCTTTAGGTTTTTCAACGCAAACCGTTCGCATTCTTCAACGAAACGGTCAATACCTATGCGGTTTTCTATCTCCCTCTTACTCCCTATGTTTAGTAGACGTTCAACCATGACCTCTATTGGCAAACCGTGCATGTCGAACCCGGGTCTATCTCTAACCTTAAACCCCCTCATTCGCCTATAGCGGAGAACGCTGTCTTTGATTATCTTGTTCCAAGCAGTTCCAAGGTGGATGGAGCTTGTCACATAAGGTGGCCCGTCTAGAAAATAGAATTTCTCACCGTGTTCGGAAAGATTTTTAACCTTCTCATATATCTTGTTCTCAGCCCACAATTTAGAGGCTTCGTCCTCGATCTTCTTAGGCTCGTATGTTTTAGGTAGGAGACCGACTTGCATAAAATCACATCCGTTTAAACTTAAGCTTCTACGATTTGAATTAGCGGTTTTAACGCTTAATTTTACACTCACCCATAGTCCTCAAGGTCATATTAACCTTGAAGGTCAGTATTTAAAAGTTACGTATTGTTTATATTGATAGGGACTTGTCAAGCAGAATTGTGATAGAGAAGCCCAACTTAGAGGAGAGTTTAGAGGCGTTTAAACTCGGGATTAGTAATAGGAGAACGATCATAGCGGTAGGGGAATGTAGGATCGACTACTTCGGTAGAGGACACTCCGAGCTCGACTATGGAGATAGAGCAGTAGTGATTAAAAGCGATGGGGCTCTCGTGATACATAGACCCTTCGGTTTAGAGCCCGTGAACTGGCAACCTCCCGGAAGCATGTACAGAGCGTATATTAAAAGTGGAAGCCTAATCGTAGAAGCCTATAGAAGGAGTCCCGAGGAGAAAATTATAGTGACTTTTAAGAGAGTATTGTTTCTCGCACCCCTCGGTCTTAGGGATGACGCTTCATTCAGGCTTTATACGAGCGAAGAAATAATGAAGAAGGCGTTTATTAAACGTCCTGAAATCGTCGAAAAAGGTCTTAGAGTAATTTCAGAGGAGAAGAAAGTTGGAAGCGGTTTAGTAGATTGTCTTTGCTTAGATTTAAATGGAGGAATTGTTATCGTCGAGTTTAAGAAGAATAGGGCGGGCGTTGATGCAGTTGAGCAGCTCTCAAACTATGTTCGAGAATTAAGGTCCAGCGGTTCGGAAGTTAGAGGGGTGTTGGTGGCGCCTTCCTTGACGAAGGAAGCTTACGGCAAATTGAATAGTTTAAAATTAGAATTTAAGAGGCTCAGCGTTAAGAAGTGTATTGAAATTCTAGAGTCTACGGGTGAAACGTCTAAGATCTCGGACTTCATAAGCTAGCTTTATTGGTAGGTATTCCCTGCGTTTAATCTTAATTCTCCCATAATTGGTTTAGTCTACTTCTTCACAGCCTGTTTACGCTAGAGTATGTGTGAATATTACTACTGTAGTAATTTCTGGTGTAGTAAGATGAGCGGTTGACGGATGCATTATAAGACTGAAGACGTAATGCATGTAAAAGAGCTGCTGAGTCATAAGAGCGTAAACAGTATAATAGTGTATAACGATAGAGAAGCTTCTATTCCAATATAAAAACGACCAATTCCACTGTAAAATAGCTTCATCCATAAAGAGGCTTCAAAATTCATAGAAGCAGGGTTTAAATATGTAACAACGTTCAAAGTTAACCCATATAGTAGCTAGCTTTAAATTTTCGTTTAGAAAATTAATAGTTTGAGATGGATGGTTTAGTGGCCGTAGGTTTGACCTTATTTATGGTTGGAGTTGCCTTGATCTTTATAGGATTTCTACTGGAGTTTCTAAAATGCTTGAAGAAGACGGGTAAAGTGAAGACGACTGGAGCTGTTTTAATAGGACCATTTCCCATAGTATTTGGAGATAAGGACCTTGTAAAGTATTCAGTGGTTCTTCTGATTTTGATGACTGTTTTAACGTTGGTTTTAATCATCGTATCAGGTGTTTTAATATGACCGTCAAATGTGAGATCTGCGGCATCCGTAATGCTAAGTATGTGTGTCAAAATTGCGGGTCTAGAGTATGCACGTCATGTTTCAACCCAAGCTTAGAATTTTGCATAAAATGCGTAGAGAAAAGCCCTATTGAAGGAGAGTTAAAATGCGGAGCTGGTTTTAAGATAATGGTTTTAGGCTTCGTCTTGGCTTTTCTAGGGATACTTGTCACGATCATACTAGCAATTTTATCCGAGGAGCTAAGTGGTTTAAGCTTTATAATATTACTCCTGCCAATACCTATAGGTGTTGCAGCAGGCCCTTACGGCGGCATTCTGCTGATTTTCGCCTTAATTTTAACAGTCATTTTTATAGCGATTTTAATATTAGCTGGTAGAAAGTATTTAAAACTGTATTCTTCGGAGAAGTTAGCGAAAGGTGTTTAAATGGCTGAGAAAGGTTTACTTAAAGAGTGGTTGACGAGGAGAAGACGCAACAGAAGCATCGAGATCGCTTATAAGCAGATGAAAAGCTCGGTTGAAACCGTCGTAGAGCTTAGAAGATGTTTGACGGCTATTATAGATGGGGATTTTACAGAAGCTGAGAAAAGTATTGGAAGGCTTTTCCTCATGGAGGTGGATGTGGATGAGCTTAGGAGGAAAGTCCTCATCGGGCTGGCTAAGGAGGAGCCCTCTAAATTTAGAGAAGACTTCGCACATTTGGTTCAGGGATTGGATTTAATGGCTGACCATGTTAAGGATTCGGCTAGAAGCCTCCTAGTTCTCTTAAGAGGAAAGAAAATTGTGCCTAGGGAAGTCTGGGTAAGCTACCTTAACCTTGTGGACAATATTGTCCTGTGTACCAGAGCTCTTTTAAGAGCGATTGAAGAATTGACCGGCAAAGGTGAGGAAGTTATGCGTTATGTTGTTGAAGTCGATAGGCTTGAAAACGTTATAGATGAACAGTACGTGTCGATTATGGAGATGCTTGTGGGGTCTGAGGAATTTAAACCTGGTGTTCTTATGACTTTGAAGAGCCTCTTAGAGTTTTTGGAGAAAGCCGCTGATACATGTGCCGGGACCGCTGATTACATTAGAGTCCTCCTAGGTTGATATTGTGAAAAATTTATCAAAAGAAAGTAGCTTATGTATAACTTGAGGAAGTTTGACAAGTTTAAAGTTCTACCTTTTAGATGTTGACAGCCGTTTTCGAGAAGGGGAGGCTGAGGTTAGACTTTGGGGTTTAACAGACGACGGGAAGCGCGTCATCCTATTCGATGATACGTTGAAGCCGTATTTCTACGCTGTTGCTGAAAACGTTGAATTGTTGGAAATGCGTTTGAGAACGATTAAAGACGTTAAAGGGTTTGAATTGAAAGAAGCTAAAGTTTTTGGAAAACCAGTTAAAGCTTTTAAAGTCCACGTTTTGGACCCAGATAAGGTGGATTCTACGGCTGAGGCTGTTTCAAAACTTGAGGGCTGTGGAGGAACCTACGACGACGATTTGAGACATACTCAGCATTATCTTTTAGACTATGACGTTCAACCATGTGGATGGCATACAGTCGATGTAGAGCCTACGGATAAGGAGAACATCAGAGTGGACGATGCGTACAGGCTTTTGAAGCCGCCAACCGCTATCGAATATCAGAAAAGTGTGACTTTCCGAGTCTTAGCTTTCTACATGATCCCACTACCTTCTAAAGGTTCGCCTAAGCCTGAGAGAGATAAGATTGCCTGTCTAGCTTTTAGAACAAGTGAAGGGTATGCAGAGGTTTTAAACTCGGAGGATATGTTGGAAAGGACTTTGATCGAAAGGTTTATGGATATAATCGAAAAGTTCAATCCAGACATTATAGTAGGCTATGGTACAAATGCGAGGGACTGGGACTATCTATCTAGGAGGGCTGAAGTTAACGGCTTAAGACTTAAAGTTGGTAGGGATGGGTCTGAACCCCATAGAAGCCTTTATGGCCACATTTCAGTAGCTGGTAGAATAGCTTTAGACCTTTACGACTACGCTGAAGACATAGCAGATATAAAGATTAAGACCTTGGAGAACCTCGCCACCTATCTAGGTGTTAAAGTGGAGGGCGAACCCATAGAGGAGTATGACGTATCAAAATTATGGTCGTCGCACGATGGAAGGCGGAGAATACTAGACTACGCATCAGACAGGTGTAGAGTTATTATGGAGAGCTTCAGGGAATTTATTGAGTATGGTTGTCAACTTTCAAACCTAGTTTGCATACCTTTGGATCACGTATGTACGGCGGCTGTTGGATTCAGAGTTGAATCGTATCTTATGAAGTGTAGTAGAAAGTTCAGCGAACTAATACCTAAACGTGTTGAAAAGCCATACCAGCCTTACGCCGGAGCAATAGTTTTAGAGCCTAAGCCAGGGCTACATGAGAATATAGCGGTTCTAGACTTTAGATCCATGTATCCCAGTATAATGATGAAATTCAACGTATCTCCAGACACCTATGTAGAACCTGAAGCCGAAGCAAGGCTTGAAGACGTTTACACAGCCCCTGAGGTTGGACATAAGTTTCTTAAAAAACCCGACGGCTTCTATAGAGAGGCTTTAAAAAGACTATTGGAGGCTAGAGCAGAGATCAGTAGAAGACTTAAGGGTTTAAGCCCAGATTCGGCCGAATACAGGGTTTTAGACGCTAGACAGAAGGCCATAAAGGTTATTACAAACGCTATGTACGGTTATGCCGGTTGGATAGGTGCAAGATGGTATAGGCGGCCCATAGCTGAATCTACCACGGCTTGGGGTAGGGAAGTCCTTATGGAAACCGTGAATCATGCCACGGAAATAGGGCTTCCCATAATCTACGGAGATACAGATTCTATATTCGTCAAGTACGACCGGGAGAAGATTGAAAAACTCATAAATTACGTCTCTGAAAAACTCGGGTTGGAAATAAAGCCTGAAACAGTCTACAGACGGATAATTTTCACGGAAGCTAAGAAGAGGTATGCCGGTCTACTTACAGATGGTAGGATAGATATAACTGGTTTAGAAGCTGTAAGAGGAGATTGGCCTGAAGTCGCAAAGAAAATTCAGCGCGAAGTCATCAGAGTAATTCTTGAAACTGGATCTGCAAAGCAGGCTTTGGAGGAGGCTAGAAAAATGTTGAATGAAGTTGAAGCGGGTAAAGTCTCCATTACAGAACTCATCATATGGAAAACTCTGACAAAGACGGCGGAAGATTACAAAGTAAAAACTGCCCACGTGAAAGCCGCTCAAAAGCTTGCAGATATGGGCTGGGATATAGGACTTGGCGATAAAGTCGGTATTGTTGTAGTCAAAGGCACTGGTAGGCTTTATGATAGAGTTGAGCCGTACCAACTCGTCAAACCGGAAGATGTTGACTACGGATATTACATTGAGAATCAAATTATACCAGCCATACTTAGAATTCTCAGCGTCTTTGGATATGGAGAGGGGGATTTAAAGGCTGTTGGAAAAACCGTGGAGAAGAAAGGACAGGGATATGGAGAGGGGGATTTAAAGGCTGTTGGAAAAACCGTGGAGAAGAAAGGACAGAGAACACTTTTCTAGAAGAAAGGAGGCATTTAAACTTCTACAGTAAAAGTTAGATCGCTTTAAAAAAAAATGGGGGGAAAGATTTATGGAAGACACTATTGTTCAACCATCAGGGCAATTAAATTTTATTTAAAAAGGAATCCATTTAGCTTCAACTTTAAACATTTCATCAACCATTTTCTCTATTTCCCTAGGCGTTAAAATGGCTGATGTTAATGGGTCAAACATTATCGCCTGTAAAGCCGCATTCCTATCCCTCTCTAAAGCCGCTTTAACAGCAAGCTCTTGAACGTTTATGTTTGTTCTGTTTAAAGCGGCGCATTGAGGCGGTAGGTCTCCGACATGACATGGATGTAGACCCCCTCTATCGACTAAACATGGGACTTCAACGCAACAGCCGTTTGGAAGATTCGTTATCAACCATTTATTTCCAACGTTGCCATTTACCCTACACGCCTTACCAGTCTCCATGGAGTATATGATGTCTACACCATACTCGTGTGATCTTGTAAGCTCTATTGACACTTCACCCCGTACCTGCCTTTTTATATGTTCAAAATGCGGTTTCCACGCTTCTTTACATATCTCTAAGTAAAACCACCTCGGTTCACAGTACATTTTACGCCTCTCTTCAGTAGTTCTAAAATATGGCACATATTCACCTAGGTGATGACTCGACTCCGTTATAAAATAGCCTAGATACTTCATCATCTCAAATCTAACCCTATCCTTTTCATAGATTTCTTTCTTTTCCATAGCCTTCCAGAGAAGCGGATACGCATCTTTACCTTTATACTTAAACTCTAGGAAGAAGGCTTGATGGTTTATTCCAGCAACCCAGTAGTAAACGTCTTCATATGGAACGTTTATATAATCCGCTAACTGCATAGCCGTTCCTTGAACGCTGTGACAGAGCCCAACGTTTCTAATCTTCGACGCCTTATTCATAGCCCAGCAGTTGATCGCCATGGGATTAGCATAGTTGATTAAAAGCGCACCTGGACATAAATCCTCCATATCATAGCATATGTCTAGTAGAACTGGGATCGTCCTAAGACCTCGGAAAACTCCCCCAGGGCCAATGGTATCACCAACCTCCTGATTTACACCGTATTTTAACGGAACGTATATATCATATTCGAAGGCTTCAAGCCCTCCAACTTGAATCATTATTATCACGTAATCGGCGTCTTTTAAAGCCTCTCTACGGTTTAGAGTAGATTCGATCTTCAGGTTAGGTGCATATTTAGAAGCTAATACACGTGTAAACTGAGTTATCAATTCAAGACGCTCAGCGTCAATATCCATGAGGGCTACTGTAGAATTCCTAAGCTCTTGATGGTAAACTATGTCTGTAAGTAGTCGGCTGGCGAAGACGACGCTTCCCGCACCAATAAAAACTATCTTAGCCATATAGGACCACTTTGTCAAAGGAGAGTATACGCGGTAAAATCTTAAAGGTTTATTGCCACCGCGGTTAAATCCCTTTCCTTCTTCATCTTAAGCATATTAAACCATATGGTATGTCTCTGTCTTCTTCAAATCCACATCTGTACCTTAAAACTCTATATTAATCTGAGGCTAGTCTTATACTTATTATAGGTTTCTCTTAAAAGTATCATATAAGACATTATCCCTTGCTTTACGTGAATTTCATGTAGAAGTTAACCAGGTCTATGAAGACCTTTAAAACCTTCTTCAACCGTTCATCTGGTTCATAACCTGAGGAGGCCCTAAAGACAATAAGCGCATCTTAATATTTAGAAAACTGCTGACAAATCCATCTCGGTATCAGAAGATTAAAAATAATCTAAGAGCGTACTCATTCAAGGTGTGTTATCCTCACGCTCTGCTTCCATACTTCTTTATTGGCGAAGTAATAATCCCATTCTTTAACTAACTCTATGAATCTTTCAATACCGAATACTGTGAAGTGGAAATGCCTATTCTGAACATGCTTGTGAACTTCCAAACCTTTCTTCTCATCTTCCGTGAGCTCTTCTAAGAAGCCCTCATCTCTTTTAGCATCTACTGGTATTTCTACACCATATCCTTCTAAGCCCTCTTTAGAGACGATGGGACGTACTGTCCATCGGTTCTCACCTATTATTAAAACCATGTAGACACCGCAGCCGTTGAAGTTCCTCCTCCATAAACCGGAGTCAATGTACTTCCACTTGTTTTCAATGTATTTTACAGAGTCTATGAATTCGTTGACCTCTTCTCTTCCTATTTCTTCATTTACTTTAAGCGAGCGTGGAATGTAGAGGGAGGGATGTAAAGCTTTAATCAGCAAAAGTTTGGAGAGTTGATTCTCCCTAGAGATGTAAACGTAAAACAGGGCTCTCCTACATTTAAATTGCGACCCTCCTCTAGTCATAATAGAGCTGAAGCTTCTCTTTTCAAAGTTTAAGTAAAATGGAGGGACCTCAAGAGCGAGGCTTTGGCTACCCAAACGAAAATCTATTTTTCTTATTTCCATTTTTTTCAATCAATAAATACTCAATTTAAGCTTATAAAGATTTTAAAGAATTTCAAAATTTAGCGGTAATATATTTAAAATGACTCATAGGATTTATTCCATTGTGATCAATTAAAACAAAAACAATTAAACATCTGACTTGGAAGCTTTAATTCGTCTTTAGAACCGTATTATTACATTAAGTTCTAAGAAACTGTCGGCTTCAGCAAAATCGTAGTCGAACAAAGTATGGATTATTATCGACGTGGACGGCTACGATCTTAGATTAGCCCTATACAAATCTCTTTGAAATCATCTTCTCAGCTTCTTCTAGGTCTTTATAGGTATCTATACTTCTCCAAATTGTAAAATCGTAGTATTTTACGGTTTTAAGCTTCCTAGCATCTGCAAGTTTTGGAAACAGCTCCCTCTCCAAGTCTCCTCTATCCGGTAGATACTTAAACACTTCAGGTTTGAATAGGTATAATCCTGCATTTATCCAGTATTCGCGGATGAGGGGCTTCTCCTGGAAGAGGATGACATAATCCTTACTGTCTGAGAAGACTATTCCATATGGTGAAGGTAGAGGTACTGTAGCTATGGCTCCTATTAGATTTTCATCAAGCATACCTGCGAGTTTAGTTGGGTCTATATCTGTTATCACGTCTCCGTTGACAACGTAGAATATCTCCTCCTTGTCTAGAAGACTTGCGGCATTTTTAAGCCCACCACCCGTGCCTAAGGGTTCTTCCTCTACGACGTAAGATATGTGTACTCCATACTTTCTACCACTGCCGAGAGATTCTATAAACTTCTCCTTAAGATACCCAACAGTCACTATGAATTCCCTAATCCCGTATTTCTTCAGCCACTCAATCTGATAGACTATAATAGGTTTACCAGCAACCTCCACCAGAGGCTTAGGTACATCGTTTGTTAAAGGTCTTAAACGTTTACCCTGCCCGCCAGCTAAAATGACGGCTTTCATCAGTAAATTTCTATCATCAGAGGGCTTTTAATTTTTAACCATAGTGTAGAGGAAGTCAAAGTCTTTTACAGCCAATACGCGCTACGTAACCATTATAAAGCTACGTATTTGTTTCACCCAGAATCTTTACGACGTTAACTGAATGCGGTTTAAGTTCAAGGTTAACTTTGCCATTCTCTATCTTAACGTAGCCTTCTTCAACTCCTACAGCATTGGGATTTTCAAGAGTATTCTTATCTTCAACACTTTCACCTGCGATTGTTTCCATAAATGCCCTACTGGGCTTGAAACCCTTGAAAGTTGTTTGAATGTACGCATGCTCTGTTTCATGTCTATTGACTACGTACAAGTATAGGGTTTTTCCATCCCCTGCGATCGCCGCTGAGAAGTCTACGAATGGAACGTAGCAGTTAAGCTCACTTGACTTATAAAGCTGTGAATCTACAAATGTTGGAAGAACGTAATCCCCGACGTTTTCACCATACAATTTAAATACGAAGTATTGAGGCGTTAAAACCATCCTTCCGTCTTCTGAAGCAACTATTAATGGGATGACGTTTACTGTTTGTGCAAATGCCGCTATGGGAACTTCATTACATAACCTGTGTAGAGAGTTTAAAACCCCCGCTGTAAAAACGGCGTCTTTAACGCTCGTAACCTGTCTAAGTAGTGGAGGTTTTGCCTCCGAATACCAAACGTTCCACTCATCAAAAGCCAGTTTTATTTCACGTTTAATGTTGTATTTTTTCCTTACGGTTTGAATAAGCTCATAGGTGTTTCTCAACCTTTTCGCTATGTCTAAACTGTAGGCTATAAGTTCTCTATAGGATTTGTCTCCACTAACATATATGTGGATAGATAGGTAGTCGAAGTATCCCCCTGCGTTTTTCACCATAGCGATGTTCCACTCCGGATCTTCACATCCAACCGCTACGAGCTTTATCTCCGGGTCTACAGCTCTCATCTCATTTGCAAATTCAACGGTTCTCCTCGCGCATTCAAAACCGTCTACGCAAAAACCGATCTGCCATCTTCCGTAAAGCTCGTTTCCTATCCCCCATATTTTAACACGATACGGTTCTGCATGTCCATATTTGCGTCTGAGTTGTGCGTAGTAGGTGTTTCTATTAGAGTTGCAGTACTCTACCCACTGTGCGGCTTCTTCAGGTGTTCCGTTTCCAGCATTTACGACTATCCAAGGCTCGGTTCCCACAAGCTTACACCAATCTATGAATTCATCCGTTCCAAACGTATTGGGCTCATCTTGACTCCATGCCATATCATAAAGCTTAGACCTTTGATCTCTAGGTCCAATACCATCCTGCCAATGGTATCCGCTGGCGAAGTTCCCACCAGGCCATCTAACTATGGGACAGTTCAACCGTTTAATTGCCTCTAGAACATCTAAACGGTATCCTCCTATGTTCCGTATATTGGAGCCTTCACCAACCCATATACCTCCATATATACATTCGCCCAAGTGTTCAATGAATTGCCCATAACATCTTCTGTCAAACCTTCCAATCGGCGATGTTACATCAACAGATGCTCTACATTCCAGCACAACCACCTCCCACATATCTTCCAGTATACAACTATTTCTCATTTACGCTTATTAAAGCACATGGAAAGATATGATGCATTTAAACGCGAGGATAAATCTGAGAATTGACCAGCTGAAATCGATTGAGAGAAAATTTAACACCATGTTATAAAGCCAACACCGTTCAAATGTGGGATTGGAGTAGATAAAATTCACAAAGTTAGTCATTTTGTACATTCATAGGTATTAAACTGGAAACAATGGCTACTCTAATCCTATACCGTAAAATCCACAAGTTTTAACAGTAGCAACTCACGGCCATGGTGCACCCCAATACTTAGAGAAGTATATGCTGAAAACTAGATATGCAGATGCGAGCAGAAGAATCATAGATACTACGATCACATTTCTCATCGTTTTAGCGTCCACTTTAAATTTTAAACATAGGTAGGGTATTGAAAGCCCCAATATAGATATTGAGAGTATAATGCCTACGATATAACCTTCGCCTAAGGTTTGACTTCTTAACCCAGGAATAGTTATAGATATTCTCTGAGATTGACCCCATTGAACTACAATCCAAGGCTGATTTATAATACTCTCATCTTTCCCTTCAATTAATACGTATAGTCCTCCGCAACTTAAGTACAGTGATACTCCTATCAAAAATATTATTAAAAAAGACCTGGGGATTTTAACCTTCACACAGTAGACCTCCAAATTTTCAGCGGTAAGAAAATATTGGAAGATTAGCTAAAGCCACTATGGTCCTTTTGCAACTATTTTTTCAACTATGCCTGCTGCGATCGTCGTACCCATGTCTCTGATCGCAAATCTACCAAGTTGAGGAATAACCGTGTATTCTTCAGCTACAACGGGCTTTAGAGGTTGCAGTTTTACTATCGCACATTCACCCGTTCTAAGGAATGACGGGTTCTCTTCAATTGTTTCGCCTGTCCTTGGATTTATCTTCCTAATCAATTCGACGAATTTACATGGGACGTGAGCGGTGTGTATGTGCATTACCGGTGTATATCCTACTGCTATGGCAGTAGGATGGTAGACCACTATTATTCTAGCTATGATTTCTTTAGCTACAGTGGGCGGATTATCGACCGGCCCGGCGACATCTCCCCTTCTAATATCTGTCTTAGAAACACCCCTAACGTTAAAGCCTATGTTGTCGCCAGGATATGCCTCTTTAATTCTAACGTGATGCGTCTCAATGGATCTAATTTCACCCTTAGCGCCAGATGGCATAAACACTACAGTCTGTCCCTCTTTTAGAATCCCAGTCTCAACCCTCCCCACTGGGACAGTCCCTACGCCAGTTATTGTATACACATCTTGAATCGGTATTCTCAGAGGTTTATCAACTGGTTTAGGTGGGACTTCAAATACATCTAAAGCCTGTAGAAGGGTTGGCCCTTTATACCACGGCATTTTTTCACTAGGCTTAACTATGTTGTCTCCAGTCCACCCTGAAACTGGCACTATCGGTGTTTTCTCAACGTTATATCCAATTGTCTTTAAAAGTCTAATTACTCCGTTTTTACACTCTTCAAACCTCTTCTGGCTCCAATTGACGGTGACATCATCCATCTTATTTATGGCGACAACCAACTGGCGGACACCTAAAGTCATCAATAGGAATGCGTGTTCTCTAGCCTGCCCACCAGGCTGTATTCCAGTTTCATACTCGCCAGTTTTAGCTGAAACCACCAGCAGCGCGGCATCTGCCTGACTCGCACCGGTAATCATGTTTTTAATGAAGTCTCTATGTCCCGGAGCATCTATGATCGTGAAGAAGAATTTATCGGTTTCAAATTTAACGAACTCTAAGTCTATCGTTAACCCTCTTTCCCTTTCCTCTTTAAGTGTATCTAAAACCCAAGCGTATTTGAACGTCTCCTTACCTAAGGCTTTAGCCTGCTCTTCATACTCTTTTATCGTTCTTTCATCTATAGTACCAGTTAAGTACAGCATATGTCCTGTCAGGGTACTCTTACCATGATCTACATGTCCACAGACTACCAAGTTTAAATGGGGTTTTTGACTCATACAATAACCACCTTTCTAAAGATTAACTCAAGTATCCGTTATAAAAAGTTTTAGCTCAAACCTTTACTGTTAGCTTAAGTTTAAACTTTACTCGTGTTTCCTGAGGAGCAACGTCCCATTAAATGCAACAACATATTTGAATCCAACCTTTATGAGTTTTGAAGTTTTTAATGCAGTTGGGCTTTGAACTTCAAGTATGCTTGGCATCTTATTTTCCCATTCCAATGGGTCAAAAAATGATTATAGAATTGCCTACATAACTCCAGAGTCTCCAATAGCCTTTATAATCCCTCACTTCTGCTACTTTTACAGTGTCTTCATGGAGATTCCAAACTTCTTAGCGACGTCTAAGGGACGTAACAGCTCTTCTTCCATTAGAAAGAATTAAGTAGAATAAATCTATTCCTCAACAGTCTACATTTTTACAGACTTCCATATTCACAACAGAAACTCAATACTTAACGTTCATAAACTCTTTCATCCTTATGAACCCTTTGTCTCATCCTTGAATAACCTATTCAACTTTTTTCTAAAACCCAAATTCACTTTTTCATCTGCAAATGGAAAAGCACTACCTTGAAGCCAATGCTATACGTTCAAGTTCATCTTTACGCTGTATTGCATACGAGTCTTGTGAGCCTTCAGCTGCGTTTATTATCTCATCAGCTAAGCATTCGTCTATGGTTTTAGGGTTGCTAAAGGCTTTAAGTCTAGCACCGTCTACGAGAAATCTTAAAGCTAAATCCAGCCTTCTAGATGGTGCTACGTCGACAGCCCTATGATACACTATGCCTCCATAAGCAACACGTGTAATATCTTCGCAGGGAGCAGAATTCTCTAAAGCCCTGACGAGGACTTGAAGCGGGTTTTCCCCAGTCTTAAGGTGGACTATTTCAAATGCATTCTTCACAATGTTTAAAGCCTTCACTTTTAAACCGCCGTTTCTACCCGGACGCATAAGTTGATCTGCAAGTCTTTCAATAATGGGAGTGTTTATTCGAGCGAATGGCTTACGTGCATGTCGACCACCAGTCCTAGGATATAGGACTGGTTTAAGACATATGTACGACTTAAGACTTGGATCTTTAACGTCAACCCCCTCATACGACCATTTTCCGAAAAGTTTAATTTCTTCAGACATCTTATCCACCCCTTAAGATCACCTAGTCGGTTTTTGAGCTTTTCCAGTTATAAGCCTATTTAGAGGAACACCATTAATAGATATAACTTTAAACCTGACACCTGGTATGTCGCCCATAGACCTACCTCTCGTCCCCCCGATACTTTCAATTAAAGCTTCATCATGTTCATCTACGAAGTTTAAAGCGCCATCGCCGGGTAGGAACGCCGTCACAACCCGTCCATTTTTTATAAGCTGGACGCGAACGCATTTTCTTATAGCTGAGTTAGGTTGCTTAGATTCTACGCCAACCTTTTCAAGCACTATACCCCTAGCCATAGGTGCGCCTTCAAGTGGGTCTGCTTTTATATCTAAGCCAAGCATTTTACGCTTATAGTATCTATAGCTCCACCTGAACTTTTTCCTCTTCTTTTCAAGCGATCTAGCAGCAAATTCACCAGGCATAGCGAATAGCTAACTACTATAACGACTATTTAAAGTTTAAATGTCTGCCTCGCCTACTATTACCGTAAAATCCGGTAAAGTGTTTTCAACCGGCCGATTAATTGTTAGATTATACAACTATTATGTTATGTATGTTGAAGTATCTTCGAGCCAACTTTCTAGTCCTCTCTATAACCCTACCGTTTTTACCTATAGCGAGACCCTTATCTTTAGGCTCGACTGTTATGACTGCTAGTTTCTCACCGTTAGGCTTCTCCGTTATCCTAACTTCCCTAACCCTGGCTGGTGTAAGCGATTTAGCTATGAAAACTTCAGGAGTTGGAGAGTACTCTAAGAAGTCTACCTCACGTTTAAGAAGCCTCCGTATAAGCCTCACATTGGAGCCTCTTCTACCTAGAACAAGTTTCAGGTCACCTTCTTCCATTACAAACGTTACTCTGCCACTACTGGAGTCTATCAAACAGTCTCTACACTTAGCTCCGGTTAGACTTTCAACTATATTTATCAACCCCATTTCCTCAGCAGTAAGCCTTATACTATCACTCTTCATGCTTCTCCACCAGTTCCATTATGTTTGAATCGCCCGGCTCTCTAATGGCTATCACCATTATGGGAAATGACTTTCCGCAGACACGTCCCAGATCCATACTCGTACCCTTGTACGTGTAAACCGGTATCAACGTTAATTTACTATAGTAATCGATAACCTCTCTTAAGTCTTTTGGAACATTAGATGCAACTATCACCAATTTAGCTTTCCCCAACTTGAGAAAATTGAGGGATCTCCTAGAACCAAATACAACTTTTCCAGTTTTTATTACACTATATATAGCTTTATTCACATCAACCATTTCACTCACCTCTTGAGGGCGGATTTGGTGTCATATATATGTCAACTATACCGGTTCCAACCTTCATGTCTTGACCAGCTATGATGTTCTCCGTAACGCCTTTAAGAGTATCTTCAACCCCTCTCAGTGCAGCATCTACAATACTTGAAACAGTTATTTCAAACGCCGCTTTAGCTAATGCACTCGATTTTTCTCCAGTCACACCATGTCTACCTACTTGACGTATCCTACCCGTGGCTGTCATAACGTCTGCCACAAGCATGAGGTGTCTAATATCAAGATCTAAGCCACCACCTATACCTTCAAAAACATCTTTAGCCTCCCTTATGATGGCGTTTCTGGCCGCTTCAACACCGAGCGTTTCATAGATCTCATATATGTTGTTAGTTAATGTCCTAGTTGGATCTACACCTGGAACCTGAACGACTTTATTTAGATTCGACCCGTCGGCTTGGATAACCCATTCATCTCCTTCCATAACAACTTGAACCCTGTTGATCCCAGGCATTCCTTTTACAGGAAGCTTCATCACTCTACTAATAAGCCTTTTTAACACTAAAATATCCATAGCGGACTTGGGCTTAATTATAAGCTCGTCACCTGAAAACTCCAACGAGGCACCGCTAATCGTTAAATTCTTTAAATCTTCAGTAGTCACCCCTCTACTCTCCATAAGAGAGCTGTCGATTTTAACCCTAACAACCCCTTCCTCCAAATATATTCGGTATTCGCCCTTAGCCGTCAAGTCGCTTACTGTAGTATAGGTGAGGGATTGAGCTACCTTTAAAGCTTTATCTTTATCGACGCGATGTTCTTTATCGAGCCTTATCGTCATTATCGGTGTTGATGGATTCTTCCTAGCGTCAACGATTTCCAAAAGCCTTGGTAATCCTAAGGTTACATCCCTCTCTCTAACACCGGCAAAGTGGAATACCCTGAGGGTCATTTGCGTACCAGGTTCACCTATAGATTGAGCCGCTACAACTCCAACGGCTTCTCCGGGGTCTACTTGAGATTTTTCAAGTTCCGCTACAGTAGCCTCTACAAGTCTAATTGCATCTTCTCTAGTTAAGCGCTTATCATGTATCAGCTTTCTAAGGCTGGAAGTGTAGAAGTGTGTAAGTCTAGTACGATACTTCTCCAAGATCCAATTAATTTCACTGAGTTTTAGAGGGGAGGCAGCTTCTTTGATGCCCATCCTCTCCAACAGACGTTGGAGATTTACAGCTTTACCATGATCGCTCTTGGACGGGTCTACTCCATCTTCACCGTACTTAAACTGTACTATTTCACCGTCGGTTGTCCTAACAGTTCCATCGTATTCAACCCTCAGGAATTCAAGCGCATGAATAAGCCTCCTCTGCATATAACCGCTCTGCTGAGTTCTAACGGCTGTATCGATTAAACCTTCTCTACCCGCCATTGAGTGGAAGAAGAACTCTATAGGAGATAGACCCATATAGAAAGACGACTCTATGAATCCTCTGGCCTTCGGACTTTGATCGCCCCATTTAAAATGAGGTAAGGCTCTTTCAAGATAACCATATGAAATTCTCCTACCTCTTACAGACTGCTGACCTAGACAAGCAGTCATATGGCCAATATTAAGCTCAGACCCTCTAGCCCCACATCTAACCATTACTATACCTTGGTTGTCTAAATGCAATGAAGAGGAGGCGATTTCATCACAACGGTCTCTCGCTTTAGAAAGCTCGTTCATTATAAGCATCTCAAGCGACTCTTCCATAGTCTTTCCAGGAATCCTTCTCAATGTGCCTTTTTTATACTCGTCAATTAACTGGTGAACTGTCTTTTCAGACTCTTCTATAACCTGGCGTATAGATTCTCTGACATTTTCAGGTAAGTTTAGCTCGTCAAGAGAAAAGCTAAAGCCTCTAATCGTTATAAATGTGTTTAGTAGCCTACATAGTTTATTGAGGAAGTCTGCTGCAAAAGCCGTGCCGTAGTCTCTAACGATTCTATGATACAATGTTTCCGCTTTCTCAGCCCCTATAGAATTCTTATCTATAACTCCTTTAATCAACTGCCCATTTCTAACAACAACCACACCTTCTAAGGGGCAGTCTTCATCCGGAGATGTATGTTTATGTTTACATACGGCTGCTCTTCCAAAGTAGTTAAAGTCTTTCGGTAGAAGTAGACTGAAAACCTGTTTACCGCTCCATAGTGGCTCCGGCTCTGTTTTAGCAGGCGGAGGGATGTCGCCATTGTAACTTATAGCTGCTAGAAGAGTATGTAGTTGCTCCCTATTGACATATGTATCTTTCCGCGTGAGGAGGTACGCTGCCGTCAGGAAGTCCCTCGTTGAACCTATTATAGGTGCCCCATATCTGGGAGATATTATCTGATCTTGAACCTGCATGAGTAGACGGGCTTCTGATCTAGCTTCCTCACTCTGAGGGATGTGAAGGTTCATCTCATCCCCGTCAAAGTCAGCATTATACGGTATGCACACAGCTAAGTGAAGCCTAAAAGTCTTATAAGGTAGAATTTTAACTCTATGCGCCATTATCGATATTCTATGAAGCGATGGTTGCCGGTTAAACAACGCGATATCTCCATCTCTAATATGTCGCTCAACCGTGTAGCCAGGTTGCAGTTCATCTGCCAGTTTACTCCTGTCAGCTACGAAGTCGAGCCTGATTTTCCTACCGTCGGGTCTAGTTACGTAGAGCGCTCCGGGATAATTGTCAGGGCCGTTTATAACAAGCTTTTTCATCTCTTCTACATTCCAAGGGGTGACCCGTTCAGAAACCGTAAGCTTCTTAGCTACGTCTATTGGGACACCCACTTCATCTATACTTAGATACGGGTCAGGAGATATGACTGTTCTAGCTGAGAAGTCGACCCTTTTACCAGTGAGGTTTAACCTAAACCTTCCCTCCTTCCCTTTAAGCCTCTGACTTAAAGTTTTAAGCGCTCTGCCAGACCTATGTCTGGATGGTGGGATTCCCGAAGTCTCGTTATCTATATAGGTGGTTACATGGTACTGGAGAAGGTCTGAAAGCTCCTCCCTTATAACCGTCGGGGCTCCGCTTGAAACAGCTTCTTTAAGCCTCTCATTAATACGTATTATATCTACAAGTTTATGGGTTAAATCATCCTCAGACCTTATACCAGTTTCAAGCGTTATAGATGGTCTGACGTATACTGGCGGAACTGGAAGGGCTTGAAGGATCACCCATTCAGGCCTCGCCAAAGATGGGTCGTATCCCAGAAGCTTAAGGTCTTCGTCAGGTATCCTTTCAAGTCTACTTCTTATAATGCTTGAATCTAGCCTAGTAACGCCTCCGTCTTTCTGATGCTCATAGAATGACGTGGGTTTTATGAGCTCTATATGATATTGAGTGCTTCCACAGTGGGGACACTCTGACCTTTTTCTAGCCTCCTTCTTAATGCTATCGAAGAAATCCTTTGGAACTTCTCCGAATACCTTCTTAAGTTGCTCCATCCTACTCTGAAGCTCTTCAATTTTATCTGTTGGAATGAGAATTCTACCACATTCTCTGCATGTTATTGTTAGAAGCTCTTGAACATACTTAACGAAGCCAACGTGTATTATGGGGACCGCAAGCTCTATGTGTCCAAAATGTCCAGGGCATGACGCTGCGGTATTTCCGCATGTCGCACACCTCTGTCTAGGCTCCAACGTGCCAAGCCTATTATCCATAAGACCGGTCGGTATTGGTAAGCCATCTTCATCATATGTATCAGCTGCTCGAATTTCTACAACAGACATTTTTCTAATTTCATGCGGTGAAAGTAAGCCGAACTTTATTCCAGTTAAACTTCTATGTGTTTCTAATACCATGCTTAAATTCCCTCCTCAACTACGATTCTAGGGGCAATGCACATGCTCATAAGCTCCTGAAGCAGCAACTTAAATGCGTAAGGCATGACTACTGGATAAATTTTAGTGCCGTCTCCACAAATTCTACAGACATGTTTATTAGTTTTAGAGTCATAGTAAGCTAAGAGCCCACATTTAGCACAAACGTATGCTGTAAACTTATCCGACTCTTCCAGCATCCTATCTTTAATGAGCATAGCTGCACCGTAACCTATCAAGCAATCTCTCTCCATTTCACCAAATCTTAACCCTCCTCCCCTCGCTCTACCTTCCGTCGGCTGTCTTGTAAGCATTTGAACCTGCCCTCTAGCTCTAGCGTGTATTTTATCGGCGACCATATGGTGAAGCCTCTGATAGTAGACAAGACCTATGTAAACCTTAGCCTCGAGCTTCTCACCTGTTAAACCGCTATACATGACTTCTCTACCAGTGGGTTCAAAACCATAACGTTTTAACACAGCTTCTATATCCTCGATTTTTTCCTCCTGAAATGCAGTACCGTCTACAGGTCTACCCATAAGAGCGGCGGCTTTACCGAATAACGACTCTAGAAGTTGACCTACAGTCATCCTAGATGGAAAAGCGTGCGGATTTATTATAACGTCCGGGACAACTCCATCTTCCGTAAACGGCATATCTTCAGAGGGATAGATCATCCCTATGACACCCTTTTGACCGTGTCTGGATGCAAACTTATCCCCTATTTCAGGTATCCTATTGCTTCTGACCCTCACTTTAACTATTTTATTGCCTTGAGACGTTTCAGTTAGTATAACTGTATCTACAATCCCCCTTGTAGACGGTCTTAAGACTACTGAAGTATCTCTTCTAGATGGACCTTTAGCTTCTAATTCCCGATACTCCTCTATGAACCTGGGTGGGCTTGTCCTACCGATTAAAACGTCACCACCTTGAACCTCACTTTCAACACTGGCTATTCCATCCTCCTCTAAAACCTTATAGTATTCATCACCCATATAACCTCTCATCCCACTTGACGGTATTTCGATGGCGTCCTTCTCCCCTCCCATATATTGGTAACATTCGGCCTCATACAGTTGGAAGAATGAGGACCTTGCCAAACCCCTCTCGATAGAGTGTTTATTGAATATTATAGCATCCTCCATGTTATACCCGCCCATTGTTAAAATAGCGACTACCATATTCTGGCCAGTCGGTCTTTTGTGGAAACCCATAACTTCCATAGATTTGGTTTCTACAATAGGTTTCTGAGGATAATGTAGGAAGTGTGCTCTAGAATCCATCCTTAGAAAGTAGTTTGTTGCATATACGCCTATAGCTTGTTTAGCCATAGCTGCTTCATAGCTGTTTCTAGGTGAATGGTTGTGTTCAGCAAAAGGTATGATCGAGCCGCATATTCCAAGAATAGTAGAGGGACATATCTCTAAATGAGTTGTCTCAGGTTTAATGTCTTCAGGTCTTAAAGCTATGTAAGCATTCTCCTCTTCTTCGGCATCTAGATACTCTATGACGCCCATCTTTACTAGGTCGTCCCACTTTAATAGCCCCCTCTTTAAAGCATTCAAATGCTCTTGTTTAAGCATTGGAGAGCCATTTTCAACGACTATTAGAGGTCTTCTACATCTACCTGCGTCACAGTTAACTTGAACCTCATTCTTAGCCTTAAGATATGCTATATTTACTTCAATGCTTACGCGTCCTCTACGTCGATATCGTATAAAATCTCTTACAAGCTTCTCCGGCTTCAAAGTGTAGAAGCTTAGTGTTCCATTAATGTAAACCTTTACGCCTCTAATACGGGCCTCCTTATCTGCGTCTTCAACAGGGATGCATCCTAGATCCTTTAAAACTTTACAAACATGATCTGTATCCGCTGATACTGATATCGTAGCCATGAGGGCTAGGTTCTTAACAAGACCGCAGTTTGACCCTTCTGGTGTTTCGACTGGGCATAGTCTACCGAAATGTGTTGAATGGAGTTCTCTGGCTTCAAAGTTTGGTTGGCTTCTGCTTAAAGGAGATTGTAGTCTACGCAAGTGGCTAAGTGTTGACAGTATATTCGTCCTATCTACGAGCTGGCTGACACCAACTCTATTCCTACCCCAATTGCCTGTAGCAATAGCATGTTGCAACCTCTCTGTGAGGATGCCTGGCCTGATGGCTAATTTAATAGATTCGTTTACAAGCTTCTTAGCAGATAGACGTTCCAGTTGATAACTCATATCTTTAATCATATCTCGAAAAATTGTTCTGAATAGGTCTCCAAGCAATGGACCTGAAAGTCTGATACGTTTGTTAGCATAATGGTCTTTATCATCCTCAGCTCTAAGGCCGAGTTTAAGCTCTATAAGCCGACAAGCTATTTCCGCTAGGTATCTGGCTTTGGTAGGTCTAGCTTCAGTGCTCGTACCTAGGTGTAGAAATAGATTATTATCTAGTATTGAATTGGCTCTCTGTATTCTACGCGCCTCCTCTTGACCGTATGCGATCTTATTACCTATAAAAACTATAGCCTTCTCAGCGTTGTCGATTCTAGGGGATTTATCGAATGACGGTTCAAGCTGCTCTCTGATCACAGGGTCTAGTGAAACCATATCTGCAATTTCACTGTCTTTTTCAACTCCAAGGGCTTTCATAAGTACTACAAATGGAAGCTCTACAGGTACACCCGGTATTGAAACGTATATAGCTCCATCAGGTTTAAGCTTAACTTCAACCCTCGTCCTAAAGCCTACCGTTGTAGAGAAAACTTTAGCCCTGTAGACAAACCTAGAAGTGCTTCTGTCGACATCCACTATGACCTTGTTGGGGGCAAGGTCTTCGAGACCTATAATAAGTCTCTCTGAGCCGTTTATTATGAAGTAGCCACCAGGGTCGTCGGGGTCTTCACCTATCTCTAAAAGCTCCCTCCTAGTCATTTTACTTAGAGGACAGATTTCAGACTTAAGCATAATCGGTAAATCGCCGATGTAAATGGTATCAGTGGTTATAGTCTTACCGTTAAATATTGGCGTCATCTCTAAAAAGAGGGGTGCTGCATAAGTGAGATTTCTAAGTCTGCATTCAAGTGGGGTGACACTATGAGATGAGCCGTCGACCTCTGTAACCCTTGGATCACCTACGCTAATTTCACCAAACTTTATATATAGGCTACCGCTACTGGTAGGTATTTCTACACCACCTATGGAGTCTATAATCTGCTGTAACTCTTTCTCGACAAATTCATTGTAAGAGTCTAAATGCTGTCTAACTAAGCCTTTCTCTTGAAAGAAGGCTTTCATCAAAAACCACATATCTTCTCGCGTATACATTTCAACCACCTACAACAAACCTGTAAAACACGGCTAATCCGGCTGTAGGGCTTCTTCTAACAATCCTTACAATATCTCCAGGCTTAGCACCTATTAGTAGAGCAGCTGGGTCTCGGGCTCTAATCTTCGGAAGTTGATATTTCTCAATATGATATCTTCTTAAAAGATCATCCATCTCATCTTTCGTTAAAATGCTATGTTTAGGTACGAGCTCATGTTGAAATATATCAAACTTTATTTTCTGTTGAGTACTCATGCGTAAAACCCGCTTAGAAGGTGCTAAGCAAGATAATACTAAGTCTCTAATAAATATTTCTATTAACAGATGAATGTACAGATGTTTAAAAAAATATGAGGTTAAGTTTCAACCTTCAATTTTTTAATCAATCCGGCAAACTTTCTAGCTTTAAGCTTAACAACATCGAAGTCTTCATCTTTAGGCATTCCTCTGACTACTATTCCATAATGTAAATCTTCCGGGTCTCCTTGAATGATCATTCCGTGTATCAACATTGTGTAAATGATCGATAATACGGTGGTTTCACCTCCAGTTCCATGTCCGCCAGCCGTTGTAAAAGCCAGCCCAACCTTACCGTCAAGTTTACCGTGAAGCCTAACGGTTTCATCTAAAAACGCTTTAACCTCTCCCGCCATTTGACCGTAGTATGTTGGAGAGCCTATGGCTATTCCATCATAATCTAAAAGTTCTTCTACTCTAGTATCAGACACTGTTTTCATAGAGACTTCTAGGTTTTCCTCCCTAAGCGCCGTCGTAAGCATTTCCGCAAGCTTCCGCGTATTCCCCCCACGCGAATAGTAAACCACCAAAACTTTAACCATTCAAACCACCTCTAAGCATAATTGGATTTAGACTAATTAAGCCTTTTCACAGCCTCCACTATCGTTTTAAGCTTCATAATGCTAACTTCATATGCCTTATCCTCAGGTAGAATACCGCTCAAGCCTCTAAATCCGCAGTCCGGCTTAGCCATGTAGACCCTATCGCCATAAATGTTTAACGCTTTAGATAGAATGCTTTGAACTTCTTCAACACTCTCAACCTTAGCATTTCTAGAGGATGCGCAACCTACAGATAAAAGTTTACCTGATTCCTTAAGTTCGTCTGGTTTTAAGCTTCTAAAATTCTCCGGGGAATCTTTAAATTCATGGTCTAACAGCGTGAAGTTGGATTTTAAAAGCAACCTGGATAAAGCTGGTGAAATTCTACCGCACACGTGTATACCAAATGTGGACTTGCATGGTTCAAGCCTTCCAAATATTCTCAAAACATCTTCAGTCCTATGTTTGATCAACGACACCCCACTTCCATAAACGACTGAAAGAATAGGCTCGTCAATTACTATCAGACTGTATCCTAGATCTTCAAGTCTACGTATCAAACTCGATATTGCAGAAGCTAAACTTTCTAAAAATGTCAAATCGTTCATCAGAGATTCTCTTATTGAATGCGGTCTTCCAGCCGGATAGATTCTTGAAGCTAGTGTGAAAACCCCGGTCACGGGAGCTCTTAAGCCCGTGAAATTTAAACCACATCTTCTAACATGGTCTACAAACCATAATGCTTCAAATGGTACAGGTATCTCTGTATTCTCTAATTCTTCAACGCTATCAGCCGAAAATACGTAGTCTAGACCTTCTTTATACATGAGCCCTTTAGAAGATAGAGGGTCGAGAAAAATACTTATGAAGTCTCTGAGTTGGGGATAGCTGGGATACGTTAAACCAATGCTATACATGTCTTCCGCAATCTTTTCTACAGATTCTCTACAGAATTCTACTGGAAAGCTTCCTACGCAACTAGTGTACATTTAGAGCACCTAAGCCATGAACTATTTTAATGCCACCATAACCGTTATATCCATCAGATTGACACCAGTTGGTCCTGTAAATATAAGGTCGCCTAACTTCTTAAAAAACCTATGGGAGTCGTTATTGTCGAGGCACTCCTTCGGGTCTAGGTTCTCTTCAGATGCTCTTTGAATAGTTTTACCGTCAGCTACAGCTCCAGCCGCATCGGTTAAACCATCAACCCCATCTGTTCCGATAGATGCTACTGCGACGTTTTTTAGGTTCTGTATTTTCACGGATGCTGAAAGAACAAGCTCCTGGTTTCTACCTCCAACTCCAGACCCTCTAACCGTTACCGTAGTCTCACCACCAGCTACTATAGCTGCAGGTTTCTTAATGGGGCTGTCTTCTAAAGCCTCTTCAACGAGTATACTGCCGTATACCGTTCCCACGTATCTAGCCTCCCCTTCAACTACGGAGGATAATATGATGGAATTTAAACCCAATCTTCTAGCCGTTTTAACGGCTAGCCTACATGCCAACCTGTTGCTTCCGATTATTAAATTGTGGACTTTTTCAAACACTCTATCTCCAGGTTTTGGAGTCTCCGCTACTTCTCCCCTCAGTCCGGCTTCTATCCGCCTTCTAACGGATTCCGGTACGTGATGCCATAAACCGTACCTATCAAGCACATGATAAGCGTCTTGAAAAGTTGAAGTATCCGGTGATGTAGGTCCAGATGAGATGACGTCTAAGCTATCGCCCACTACATCGGATATTATTAAACTTAAAACTCTAGCTGGATACGCGTATTTGGC
>Ga0185307_1000155_pt1 | contig 47773 bp, 44 predicted proteins | sample LHCtaG_FD_128010 | JGI IMG/M metagenome (GOLD analysis project Ga0185307, IMG submission 128010) | Hot spring microbial communities from Little Hot Creek, USA to study Microbial Dark Matter (Phase II) - LHC4sed_matched (SPADES... | ecosystem: Environmental > Aquatic > Thermal springs > Hot... | reverse complement strand
GCATAGTAGCCAGCTCTGGTTTAACTAACCTGAGATTATAGAGTCTTTCACGAGCTTCCGGGGTGAGAATCTGTCTTAGAACAGCCTCAATGCGTGCTCTCTTCTCACGCTCTTCTTCTAGTTTTTTTCTCATTTCAGCTAGTTTTCTGAGTTTTAATGCCTCTAATTCCTCGTCGTAAACAATGTCTTCACTCAATACTACACACCCCCCTGTGATATAGCTAGTCTAAGTGAAGGTGACATGTACTTCGCGTATTCGGGATTTTCACGTGCATATTCAAGAGATATTTCAAGCGCAGCTCTATTTAGTAATGCCCTGCCTTGAGAGGTTAACACTCTGCCTTCGCGTGTTTTTTTAACTAATTGTGCAGCTTCTAATTGCTGGAGGATTTTTCTTATAGCATTACCAGGTGCTCGGTAAGTCCTCTCCGGCATAGAGCCTCTATTCTTCCTCCCACCATACTCTCTTCTAAGCTCTGAGAGCCCCACAGGCCCACTTGCTTTATAGAGTTTTCTCAATATACTCGCAGCTCTATAATACCACCAATCAGGATTCTCAGGCAACTTCTCCTTGAAACACCCTGTTTTAACAAATAACGCCCACTTTGGTGGATTAACCTCAGGCACGTTTTCCTTTAAATACACTGCTAATTTCTGGATTAGCCTATCTGCTGGCACTTCCAGAGCTGTAACCATAACATAACACCCACTACTAGTTTATTACTCAGAGAGCACTTCACTCTCACTTAGCTATAAGCTCTTAATTCTCCTTAATAAGTATAAAAGTAAACCCCCTAATCTCGTAAACACTAGAATTAGTCTTCTCAGCAATCTCCTCAGCAACTCTCTCTATATTTACATTAAACACTCTCCTAAATGACTTGAGAACACGTATTTTCACAACTCCCTGCTTCTTTAACCTAGACTCAACTTCCCTGAGAAAGGCTTTTGTAATACCGCTCTTACCCAGCTGCACATCAATTTTACCTGTTACTCGCTCACAGATTTTCTCCTCGAGTTTTTTATTAGAAATCTCCTTATCCACCCACATAGTAGACACTTATATACAACTCTACTACCCCTACCTTCACTCCTAATTCTCACACTAAGTGTTACTCCGGGTATTAAGGGCACATAACACCTCCTACAAATACTTCTCTTAATTCTCCGCGGCAATTTTAAATTAGCTTTACTAGCTATCTTAAGCATTATTTCAATATATCTCCTAGCTAGCTCGTAATCCCCTCTCCTCGCACGCTCTAAAGCCATATTATATAATAGATATGACCTCTGAAGCGCAAGATCTCTAAGAAACACCACAGACTTCCTCAATTGTATACACCAAAACTACGTAAGACTACAAACTACAAGTAGTATTAATTTGAGTAAATAAATACTCTTGTACTTGGTGTTGTACGTGTATAAGAGACCTTTAATACTCGTGCTTTTAGAAACCGCACTAGAACTTGTTCCACCAGCTATAACTACACACCCCTCTGTGATTAAGAGTGCTAAGAGGAGAAGGAAGTCTCCAAGTGAGATACTACTAGATGTTAGTTTACACTACCACGCTATGAAGAACCTTGAGAAGAGGCACAAGCGTGGTAGACCAGATATTGCACATATAAGTTTACTCGAAGCACTTGAAAGCCCTCTTAACAAAGCTGGTTACTTAAAAATAGCCATTCACACTATAGAAGGCCATGCCATATTTATTGACCCCTTAACTAGAATACCTCGAAATTATAATAGATTTATAGGATTAGTAGAGCAATTATTTAAAGAAGGAAAAATACCTCCAAAAAGCAGTAAGCCTCTAATGTATATTAAAACTACTACACTAGCACGTCTATTAGAAGAGCTAGGAGCACATGGATTAATACTTCTACGCGAGGTGTGTGAGAAAAAGCCGCTGAGCGAAATTATAAAAACAGCTATAGTTGAGAAAATGGCGATTGGTATTGGAGGATTTCCCCACGGAGACTTCGATGAGTCTACAATAACACATGCGAATCTCTGTTACTCAATATATGAGAAACCATTAACAACATTTATTGTAGTTTCTCGCGTGATCTCCTCAGCTGAGAGGCTTTACGGGCTCCTTGAAATATAGTCAAATATAGTTCTAGTAATACTACAGAAATACTCTCCGCGCCTCTTTAAAAAGGGCTATATTGAAAGTGATGTATGGAGGGTGTGTACACGTGGAGAGTGCACAAAAAGATCCTCTAGTTGACTATGCTAGTTGGAATAGACTCGATGTTAATGAAAATGCTAATAGGTATCAGGGACCTAGTAGTTTCTTCGCCTGGCTTTTAGACAAGTACATGGAAAAAGATGCTTATGAAATTTTACCACCACACCTTATTAAAGCTCATGCTAGTGGAGACATATATATTCATAAATTACCTCACAGCGTCTTCATACCTTACTGTACAGGTCACAGCCTAGCTAGACTACTCGAAAAGGGATTAAGAACAGTTACTATTATATCAAGGCCTGCTAGGCACTTTGATACATTTGTTGACCACATAGCTAATTTCCTCATTACCATGCAACACTACTTCACGGGTGCACAAGCACTTTCAAAAGTTGAGTGGTATGCTGGCCCATTTCTCAGAAATGACAAGTTAAATTATAAGCAGATAAAACAGCAAATACAGAGATTACTCTATAATTTAAACTACCCTACTAGAATAGGACTACAGACACCATTTACAAACTTCACTATAACCATGGACGCCGCGAAAAAAGCACTAGAAGGAGATAAAGCAATTTACGGTGGAGCTGAGATTGGTGTACTCGGGGAATACGAGGAGGAGGCTAAGATCTTCCTTAAAGCCCTTGTAGAATTATATAGCGAAGGAGATAGTGTAGGACAGCCATTCACCTTTCCCATACCGACACTAATGGTTACGGCTAAGTGGATCTGGGAAGACCCCGAAATACATGAAGCAATATTCAAAACAGCGGCTAAAAAAGGCAGCTTCTACTGGCTAAACACTAGAATAGTAGACCCAGACGCGACATACGCCATGTGCCTCCACGAGGACGAGAGGCTCATAATAAGAGAAGGCAACAAGGTCCGCGTTGCCACGATAGGGGAGGTCTTCGACGAATTTTCGGGTGAGCTAGAAGCCACTGATCCCGATGGGGCGGAATGGTATAAGCCGTCGAGGGAGCTTGAGGTCTTGACGTTCGACTTCGAGACTGGAACTCCCGGCTGGCGTAAAGTCGTCAAGTTCCTAGTTAAGAAGGCAAGGCATGCCGTTAGAATAACCTTGAGCGACGGGAGAGCATTCGTTGTAACTCCTGATCACCCGATACCAGTCTACGACAAGCACAGGAAACGCGTCGTGCTCATGAGTGCAAAGAGCCTCATCGGGATTAAGAATCCTAGGATGTTCAAAGTCCCGATCATCATGCACAAGGTTCCTGGAGAGTATGTGAAGTTGAAAGGGGAGATTGAGATCACTGTAGACGATGAGTTTGCTAGGTTCCTCGGGCTATACTACGGCGATGGCACCCTCATCAGAAACAGCTATAACGCGAAAAGGATGAGAGATCCGAACAAACTGCGCGATGATACCTACTTATCCGGCGCCCAGTTCTCAGTCAACAAGGGTAAGACTGAGATAATAGGCTTCATCACCAGCTACGCCAAGAAGATGGGCTGGACAGTGAGAGAGTGGGATGACCCGAGATATCCAAGCGTCCACTACATTGCTGTCTACTCGGCTTCCCTCGCCCGCCTCCTTCGGGACAACGGCGTAAGCTCACACTCCGACGAGAAGAGGATCCCATGGTTCATCTACGCTGGTCCACCATCAGTCAGGCTCAGCTTCCTCAGGGGGTTGCTCGAGTCCGACGGGTATTTCAGGCTGAATTCCATGAGCAAGAAGCGTGCCCACTGGGAGCTACACATAAAGAACCAGGCGTTAGCCGAGGACATAGTTCTCCTTGCATCAATGACCGGGGTGTCGGCATACATAAGAAAGAACAAGGACGGGAGCGATGTGGTTTACTTCCCGGCGAAGATCGACGGGAGCTTCGAGGAGGACAATCTGAACAAACACCTAAGGAACGGTCCTATTGCATGGGTCAACATCGCAGACGTAGAGGAGTTGGTATTCGACTTAGAACAACGCTTTATTGACGTTGAGGTGGAGGGGATCCACTACTTTGTCCACAGCCTAGGGGTAATCACACATAATTGTTGCAGGCTTTCGGTGCAGAAGAACGAGCTTATCTACGCCTATGCTAATGGTAGCTCGAAGTTCTCCCTGTCCAGCCTCAGGAAGGACGCCGAGGAGGTTAGGGAGGAGTATTGGAGAGCGGTCGAGAGGCAGAGGTTTGGTGGTTTATGGGCTTTGCCTGACATAACTGGTAGTGTTAATGTGGTTGACGTGAACTTGCCGAGAATCGCGCTGGAGTCTAAGAGCGAGGAGTCTAGGTTCTGGGAGCTTTACGATGAAAGGTTAAAACTTGTTAGAGAGGCTGTTAACTGGTTTAGAAATAGGTATACTTATATACTGAAAAACTACCCTAACTTCTACGCTATGATAATGGAGTACATGCCTGAATTCCCCTTAAGCCACTTCAACACTATCGGTCTCATAGGGCTACCTGAGGCAGCCGCGATCTTAATGGGCGAGCCAAGGTTATGGCTAGATAGCTCTAGGAGAGATTGGCTCAGAGCAGCTGAGTTAATGAGAAAAATAGTTGAATATACTACGAAGACTGCTAGGAAGTGGATGATAGAGGAGGGCGTGCCGTGGAATGTTGAAGAGGTTCCAGGCGAGTCAGCATCACCTAAATTAGCAATGCTCGACTTGAAGAAATATCCTGATCTCAGAGAGTTCATGCCTGACCCCGAAAACCCCGTGTACGCTACTAGTATAGTGCCATACTACGCTAACATGGAACTCCCTGACAGAATAGAAGTGGAGCAGAGAGTTCAAAGGTACTTCACCGGCGGCGTCATGATGCACATATTCCTCGGCGAGGAGCCTGAGCCTGATGCTCTCGCAGACCTCGCTAAAAAGCTAACACAAACTGAGCTAATATATTGGAGCTACACTCCAGCAGTAACACATTGCAACACTTGCGAGAAGACTTTCACAGGGCTCTACACAAAGTGCCCCTCTTGTGGAAGTGAGAACATAGATGTGTGGAGCCGCATAATAGGCTACTATAGGCCACTACGTAATTGGAATCCACAGAGGAGAAAAGAATTCTGGACTAGAAGACACTACGTGTTCTAATAACTACTTGAAGTGTTTCTTTTTGACTAGTACTATAAAACTCCTAATTGCAGGGTGGAAGAGCGTATCACTAATAGATGTCCACGGCTATACCTCATTTACTCTCTGGACTTGTGGCTGTAATTTAAAATGCCCTTTTTGCCACAATTGGAGAATAGCTAGTAAAGACCCTACTATATGTAAGCTTGTGAGTATTGAAGACATTTTCGAGGAGATCTCTGCGAGCAAGTTCCTAGTAACATATCTCCACGTTACGGGAGGAGAGCCTCTATTGCAGTGGCGGGAGCTAGCAGAGCTCTTTAAGCTAACGCAAAATACTGTTCTTAACAGCTTAAACACAAATCTGACACTCTATGGGCCTTTAAAGAAACTCCTAGACTCTAATCTAATACACCACTTAGCACTAGACTTAAAAATACCGCCTGAAAAACTCTACGGGGTAGCATATAGTTCTGCGAGAACACTATGGCAAATGTTTCTAAAATCACTAACACTAATTAAAAAATACCCTGTCCGCGTAGAGCTTAGAATACCTGTTTACAAAGGGTTAACACGAGATGTACTAATAAAGTACTTAAACAGTATTTACAGCTCACTAGACCCTGATAAAACAGTAGTAATTCTTAACCAGTTGCTCGGAGAGCCAATCGTAGATCCCAGGGATAAGGAGTGGTGTCGTGTAGAGTGTTTTCCACCAGAACACTTACTAGCTGAACTAGTAGAAGTTGTGAAATCATATGGATTTTCAAGAGTTTATATTAAATCGATAAGCGGATATTTAAAATGAAACATTACTCTCTGAAAACTGTTCTGAGAGACGCTACGTGGAAACACTACTCTTATCTTTTAAGTGAATTTAAAGAAGCACTTATAAGTGTAGGTGGTCTCATGTGATTCTTAGTGATTGGGATATTAAAGTCTACTTGGAGAAGAGGTTACTAGTTATTAAGCCAATATTTGAAGACACTGTTAGAGAAAACGGTGTTGACTTAAGATTTGGCTATAGGTTTTGCAGATTTAAGAACACTAACCTAGTTGTGGATACGAGATTCATGAATGTATTAGAGGTCTTAGAGTGTAGTGATGTTAGCCTGGAAGAGGGCTTTACAATTAAACCCTACGAACATGTATTAGCAACTACTCTTGAATGGGTTGAATTACCACACGATCTCGTGGGACTAGTAAACTTGAGGAGTAGTTTTGCGAGAGCAGGAATATACATACCACCAACAGTTATAGACGCCGGGTTTAAAGGAAATATTACTATTGAGCTAATAGGGGGCCCAAACCCTGTTAAAGTATACCCTGAACAGAGATTCCTCCACGTAGTGTTCCTGAGAACAAGTAGCCCTGTTTATAAGCCATATCAAGGTAAATATCAAGGCCAAGTAAATGTAACTCCACCAAAACCCGATTAACAAGAAAAATAAGATATTTTCTAAATATGCCGCCGCCGGGATTTGAACCCGGGTTTCCCGCACCCTCCTCGGGCCTTTAGGGTGTCACGGGCTCGAGAGGCCCGCATACTTGACCGGGCTATACTACGGCGGCGTCTACTAGTGAAATTCTTGTAAAGGGCTTTTAAGTATTATTTCTTGAATCTCTAACACTAGAGGTTTTGCTCTTATTAAACTAAAGAAGAGAGGAGTTACGTACTCTGGTTTCTTAGTTTAATTGTGTTATTACTTTTCTAGGAACTTTAAATGTTTTAAGTATTTTGAGTAGTTCTCTTCTCCACATTATTAGTATGAGTAGTAGCGAGATCTGACTGAGATCAGGGTAGAAAGATCCGTAGGCATTATACTGTTCAGTAATAAATAGTGGATATATAGTTATAGACACACCACTCTTAGACACTGCATAAACAATTCCGTAGTTTATAATAATGGATATGAGAAGCATGAGTGTGAGTACCTCTCTAACAACACCTCGAACATCGAAAATGGCAATTAATACTATTATTAGTAAGACTAATACGGCTATAATTTGACTCAACACCAGGATCTCCGGGTTTAGAGTCAAGGTCACTAATCCCCTGCCCTCAGCTATTTTTGTGATTTGTAGAATTCACTTATAATTAAATATGCCGTGTATAAAGCTTTACTCTTAAATTTAACATACTCTAATAAGTGTTCTCGTGTTTTAGTCGTCAAGTTCTTTGACTCTTCAACTTGTTTAATTACTTCTCTAATTTTCGCGGCACTTACCGGAGCTTCAAAACCAATATATGTTACAATGTCATCTATTCTTAAAAATTCTAATCCATATTTACTCAGTAATTCTGAGAAATCTACAACTTTATCACTATAATTCTCTATAAAAGACACTAGGCGCTTTAAGTTAGCTTGTTTAAGCTGTGCAAGAGTGACATCCCGGCTCTCTACTAGTAGTGTAAAGTCCTCGTAGAAAACTCTTCTTAGTAGTGTTTCTTCTACTTCGAGTAGACTACGTGGAGGTTTTACTAGTGGTATTGGTGGGTAAAGCTCAGCTACACCGTGGAAGTCCTCGCCATCATAGAATCCTTGACAAACTAGTAATGTTGGAGCTATACTTTCCTCGCCTAGAACTTCACTAGTAATATTATACGCAATTATTTTTAGAGCCGGGCTTGGACGAGGTATATAGATCTCCTTATCTCTAAATAGAACTCTCAGCTTATCTCTAGCTAGAATATAGTCCACGACTCTAATAGCCTGCTCTTTCACAATATCCCAGTTAAATTCTATTGTTACTAAAGTCGAGTATGCTAGGTCATCTATTTCTGAGAGGAGTATTCTGTCAAGCTCATCTGGAATATAGTTCTTTAGGAGTCTTCTAATTTCTAGCCAGTCGAGTTTTTCAATGATCCCTGCTGCTTCAGGCTCATAGAGTGTAAAGTACTTGTCTTCACCTATTTTCGTAACATCATACATAACCGCTCCGAGCGGTATACCTTTCAATCTCCTGAGTACTATTACTAAAAGCCCTAGAGCTAGCCTCAATAACTCCGCATTCTCACGCGGATCAACACTATAGCTATAGCCATATGTGAAGTCCCTGTACTCGCCAGCTGTTGGCATTGGGACGTAAATAGTCTTCTTGTCATAGTAGACAATAGGCTTCCCCTTAACAAGTATAAATCTAGGTTTCTCAGAGCGAACAGTCCAGATACAGCGCTCTGGTACTTTAACATATTTTCCAAATCCATTGCGAGGAACATAAACAACACATAGTTCTTCACTCGTAATTCTCCCAGCTAGGAGATCCCTCATAAACTGTGGTTTCTCACCCCAGTTCATTTTAATATACCTGTACTCTTCAAGAGCTACTGCTAAGGCGTCGTAAGATTTGAAATCAATGTCTCTTATAGACTTCTCAATCACACTTCTCACGTGCCTAGTACTCTTGCCATAATTTATAGATATCACTATTGACTCTTCGCCGTAGTCTATACATCCAGGCTGGAATTTTTCTACTAGGTCACAGTGGCCAATAGGCTCTAGTGGTATTAGAGAACCATTTTTCTCAAGATATCTCTTTATGCCATATGGTGGAGCATACTCGTAAAAGTTTAGTTTATTGTAGAGCTCACGTATAAGCTTCTCATTGACCACACCTTCACGTGAGAGCACACCAATACTCTCAAGAGCTTTGATCTCGACATCAGATAAAGGCTCTTTAAACCAAGGTGATATTAGTTTTAAAACACCACTTAGTAGATAGGTATAGAGGTTTTCTGGATTAATGAGCGTCTTTTCTAATCCTAGACTTAGCCAAGACTTAAACATTTCAACACCTTGACTTAGTAGCTCTCTATCCCACCGTGAATACGGTATTATAATTGTCTCTGAGAATCCGAGCTCAACTCTCCTCCCCTTTCTTCCCTCTCTCTGATAAAACTCTCTAACACTATCAGGAAGTCCTAAGTGCACTATGCGTGCTACTAAGCCAATATCTATACCTTGAGAGAGAGTCCTCGGAGAGACAATGACCTTTAATTTACCCTCTCTAGCGGCCCTCTCTACTTCCTCTCTAATCCTCTTAGGTACTAGGTGGTGGTGTGCTGCTATGGGGGACTGAGCTCCATATCTCGTTTTAATAGCCCTCACGACCTCTTCAGCTGTATTAATACTCCTAGTAAAGACGAGTGTAACGTACTCGTCTAATAAATAGCTAGCAATAATCTCAACAGGATCTATGCTTAGACTAGGCACTTCCACTCCAAGACTCTCTAATATAGAGAGGAAGTAGAATGCATTTTTCTTAAACTCCTCAAAGTTCTCAATAATATTAGCATATTGTTGTAACTCTGAGTATTTAACACTAAGTTCACGCCACGCTGTCCTAACTCTATTCCAAATCTCTTCGAGATTCTTGCTAAGAACTATGTATATATTATTTTCAACTCTAAATGGACTTCCATCTATAATACAACACTTCTTATTCGTAGTTTTCTCTAAGAAATTGCAGAGTTCTTCAGGGTTAGAGATACCAGCTGAGAGTACAGCTACTTGTAGAGGTCTCTCAGTTATCTTAGAGAGTAGTGTTACCAGTGAAAGTAGTAGTGCTAGGCTTCTAGGACTGTAAAAATCAATCTCATCTATGACAAGGAATTCTAGTCTAGTGTAAATAGGTGAGAGAAGAGAACTCTCTTTCTTTACAAAGTACTTTTTCACATCATGTAGTAGGAATGCTGGGTTTGTTATAATTAGATTTGATGAGGCAATATTGGCTTTCAGCGTAGTTACACTACTAGTTTTCAAGTACTCTTCTTTTTTAACACTATCAAGCTGTAAAGCACTCTTCTTAACTATACTAGTATACTTCTCTAGCCTTTTAATCTGATCGTTTGCGAGAGCTAGCGTGGGGTAGAGGACAATAGCGCAATAGTCAGCACATTTTTTCACATTTTCAAGAAAATAAAGCACCCAAGCCTCAGTCTTCCCGCTGCCAGTACCAGCTCTTAAAACAACATTTAAACCCTCTTTCAACCTACTATAAGCTAAGTACTGGTGAGTGTAGAGTTTACAATTACCTATATCAAGACCTGAAAGCTCTGGAATAATGTCCTTAAATTGTAAATCAACATAGCTTGGAGTAGATGCAGGCTCCGCGATCTTTAGAAAACTATAATCCTTAGCAAGTAAAACGTCCCTGGTACTTAATCGCATATTAACTCCTCTATTAGAATAGGATTTAATTGAAGAGATTTAAACAGTGTATGACTCAGCTAGATGTTTAGAGTATTATGTAAAAAACTTATTTCGGATCTAGTATTTAACCCCACTTACCTTTCTTTAAGTGTGCTTCAAGCTCGGCTTTAATTTTTTGAATTGTTATAGTGGCGAACTCCTTCTCCTCCATAAATATCTTGTAGCAACCTGGATCTAGGTTATCGGCAATACCCTTCTCGGCGATCTCGAGTAGCTCCTGGAGAAGAGTATGCGCCTTCACGTGTAAGTAGTTAGATAACCTCGATCTAATTACTAATCGCTCCTCTTCTTCTGTGAGCTTTGTAAATTTATCCTTGGGTGCTCCACACTTAGGGCATTTTTCCGGTGGCTCAGTAGCTTCGTATATAAGTCCACATATAGTGCACTTCCATAGTGGCATGTTTTACACCATAATAGATTTAACAACTGCTAAATTTAAATAAACTTAGTATAGACCTTACTGGTGAATTAGAGATCACTATTTGACGCGCTCACTAGTTAAACTTATAATAGTATGAACAGTTCTCTCGTCAACGCGGCACTTTCGGGATATTTCTTCTAAAGTGTTATTGTTACTAGTAGCTTCTCTTAGAATGCACTCAACTCTAGCATCTATTCTTGCAAGTTTGCTCAGTGCTTCACGCAGGTTCAATAAATCAATAATAAACCTTTTACTGACAACTCTAATTTCACGTATAATTCCGGCTCTAACTAAAACTGATAAATGCCACTCTAGAACAGCTCTACTAGTAATTTTCATTAGACCACTTATTGGAACTACTTTCTCCGATATGACTTTTTCATATATTGCTCTCCTAACAGGGTGTTCTAGTAGATTTTCACTTCGAATTCTAAATCTGAGTAGTGTGAAGAGCAGTAGTATAAAGGCCTTTTTAAACGCGGTTATAATTTTCTCTTTACTACTTTGACTTATTTGACTTATTGAGAAAACCATTATAGATGCTACTACGAGAGCTACTATGGGTAGTGGTAATGGTAAAGTAGACTTAGAAGTCTCCTCTCTCACAGATATAGTTTCAAACACTCGTCTAAGAGAGTCTTCATCTCTATATATGCAGTAACTCCACAAGTCTTCGTGACTAATAATGTTATTACTCACACTTAGTATACTTGTCCCTACATAGCGCGTGTTACTACTAGTTGTAATGAGCTTTAAAACACGGTCTACTTCGCTTTGAAACGAGATATTAGTAGCTAGTACTACATAGTACGAGCTAGGTGTAACACTAGTGATCGTGTAGGGAAAAACAATTATACCTGTATTATTGAGAAATAGCCTATTAATGTCACTTGCAACTTCGTAGCTACAACTATCAAAAACAACAAAAATTACTTGGCTCTGAGCATAATTCGCAGAGAGCGTGAAAAGCGCGCAGAGCGTGAATATGATAATGCTAGTAATGAACACTAGTGATCTCTGTGCCTGCCTCAAGACGCACATCCTCACCTAGTAATATTAGCGTACTGCTTTAAAACCATATATCTATTTCTTAAAACAATAATATTGTTTTTATTTCTACTATGTTTTTGAGTTTTGAGTAGAAGGACTCATATTCCAAAAGCAATACTCATCTTGCTCTCGCTTATAATCCTATCTAAGAAGCTCTTTGTGTTTAAGCTTCGTGGAATTTCGTATCTAAGTGGTGGGGGAGGTTCTGTCTCATATGCTAGTTCTCTGAGAGTATCTAGTATTAATGTTTTCCCCCTCTCATCTACGAGTTTTGAGTAGTATATCGTAGCGAGACTCTCAATTATCATGCTAGCAATGTGTGATTCACCCTTTTCTGAGTGTATATGGGGGTTTCTTGACTCAACTTGGTAGATCTCAATGTTTTGAGGTAAAGCTTTACACATGTTTTCGTCAATACCTAAGTAACATAACTCAAGAATACTAATTAGTTCTTGTGTTTCAACTCCATATCCGCTAGCATAGACTAGTTCTTTAGCTAATTGAATGCTCATAGCGTGTTCACCACTATTACTTGTCTTAATAATATCGGTTTCAGCTCTCCTCTTAAAAGATAATACTTTATTTAAGACGCTATTTACTACGAGCGATGTTCTGCCAGATCTCCTAAGATATAAATCACTAGAGCTCCAAGCCTTATACCCCCATGAAACTCTAACCATTTTATAGTCTGATTCACTCATATTTAGAGCTGTATAGTATATTAATGTATATTCTAGTACTGCTCCGGGAATATAGTTGTCTGCGTCGACAAACCCTATATTTTCTGCTTTTAACCCATCAGCTAATAATATACTTAATAATACTGCTTCTCCCTTACCATATCTCACAAGTTCATCTTCATCTACTATTCCCGGTAAATACTCTCTGATCTCCTCAGCTATGATTGGATCTCTCTGGTGTACTACGATTACTGGTCTACCAGTAACTCTATATAGGGTTTTTACTACATCAATTTCAATACTATAAATGTTTAGGGGATGTTGAGTAGAAGCTGATATAACTATGAGTGGAGAGTATACTGGTATAGCCATTAAGACTCCTTCAAAAACCATGAGATCTTCGTCTTTCACTGGTACAACTATAACTGTTGACTCCGCGATTCTCTCTAATTCTCTAAAATCAGGTATATTGTATAATCCAGGTTTCCACTCTCCTTTAACAGCAAGTAATGAATGTACTTTTGATAACTCAAAGATTTTAACTGCACCATAGGTTTCAAACTTAGTGGGATAGCTAATGTACATTTTTCTAGCCCCACACTGTTAAATATGTAGTGAAATACTCTATTTATTCTTGAATTATAATTACCTCTTATGGTGGAGAAATTGATAGAAGTGAACATAGAACTCATTACTAGGATTTTAACGGGTGTAGGTATTGCGGCATTACTGATAATTGTAGGATATGTTCTAGGTAAGGGTGTTAAGATCCTATTAGTTAAGAGTCTTGATAAACTCGGCTTAGAGGAGTGGTTAAGGAGATTTAGTTTTGGAAGAGCTATAAAGCGTACTGGGTTTATGGTTAGCGAGTTTTTTGGAATAATGGCTTCGTGGATCATATATATAGTTTTCATAATACTTGGAGTACACTATGCCTCAAGCTACATAGGGTTAAGGGATATTGCAGATACATCATTATTATTAATTAACTTATATATTGCTGGATTTGTCAAGGCCTTGTTAATTATAATTATGGGCTTTATACTAATTGATGCTTTCATAAGCTACATATATAAGAGCTCAGAGCTAAGAACAGAAATGCAGTTACTTACACCAGTAGCAGAGTATCTTAGAATACTACTCTACATAGTTATAGTGATATTTGCCATTGAGCAGGGAGGTATTAGTGTTGAAGCATTAACAAACATAGTGACACCAATAATATGGGGTTTAACCATAGCCATGTTACTAATCATAGCATTTAACATAATTCAATTGACTAGAGGTAGGTGAGGAGTAAGCTAGAATACTAAAAACGCTCAGAAACTACTCGTTTCTAGCAAGATAATAAATAAAGAAGTCGGGAAGAATTAAAGTAGTAACTATTCACTAAGTAGATAAGAGAGCATTTAAAAGACGCTATATGAAATACAAGTTTATCGCATATACGTGAATATGAAATTATAAGGTTTGATACGGGCCCGCCGGGATTTGAACCCGGGACCTCCGGCTCCGAAGGCCGGCGCCCTATCCTAGCTAGGCGACGGGCCCTTAGAAGTTATTTTGTGTAGGACCTCTTATTTTTCAGGTAGTGTTTTGAAGAGGTATGTTTTTTCACGATAGCCTTCTCTAGTTATTACTACCATGTCTACTCCATCTCCCGATAACACATCTCTCTCAATAACAGTCTTTATAGCTTCTATAGCTATTTTCTCGGCTTCTTCTATTTTTAGGTCTTCACGATATTTAGGCTCAATATAGCCTAGTGCTAGTTGAGAGCCTGAACCTACAGCAGCGTATTTCTCCTCTATCAAGCTTCCTACAGGGTCTAAGACAAAAAGTGCTGGACCTTCTTCATCATAGCCTCCTACAATAGTTTCCGTGAACATTGGAATCAACTTGTAAGTGTAGAGTACTAGTGAGAGTATTTTAGCTAGACTACGCGTTTTAATATCTCTACCTACTCTTAGCTCATAAGACTTAGATTCTATTTTTAACAGTTTCGTTAAATATCCAACATCACCCATTAACCCAGCGAAAGCTACACCAATTCTCCCAGTAATCATGTAGACTTTCTTTGCCTGTTTACTGAGAATAAAACCCTCATATGTAACTCTCTTATCAGTAGCTAACACAATACCCTCCTTGGTTTTTAAACCAACAGCTGTTCCTGGTAGCAAATGAGCCACCTCTACTAGACTCTAAGAGTGCTAGAGGTATTTATATGAATAGATGAGACATATAGAAAACACTTTCACTAATCTCTCTGAGTCTAGTTACATAAACACTCAACATAAAACAAGCCACTACAGAGCTCTATTAGTAGAGGATAGACTATGAAGTGCGAGTTTTGTGGTAGTATACTTATTTGGGATTATGAGCGCGGAGAGGTGGTATGTTCTCACTGCGGCATTGTTCAAGGTAAGCTGATTTCAAGCGACATTCCCGACTATGCTATAAGTAAGAGAGAGGAGTATCTCAGCTTGAGAGAGAAGAGATTTGGAGATAATAGAGTAAGAGTCTCCTCACCCAAATATAGGAAGATCCTAAAACTCTACTCAACTGTGAGTAAAAAAATTAGTGATAAGCCGTGGTTAGAGGTAGATTACAATAAGCTATTTACGACTGGGAGATTTGTGAAGACAATAATATCATTAGCTTCTATAAGAGCTCGTAAGAGTATTGAGAAACACAATTACTGGGAACTCGTGAATAAAGGGCTGAAAGTACTGGAGAAAATAAACCCAGCACTCTTAGCTAGAAGTGAGAGGTGTAAATATGCTCTTGCATACATGGTGACTAGAATTATAGAGACTGGTAAAATGCCAAGCGAAGAAGAAATAGTCTCAGTATTTAATGTTAGTGGAACTAGCTATAGAAGGCTTAGAGCAGTAGTTCTAAATATACAAAATCAACACATCCTAATACACTTTAAAACACGTAGAGAGGATATTTAGGGGTGTAGTTATGAAGTGTTAATGTGACTATGGCATTCATGTATATTAAGAGTTATAGTGAACTCTACGAATATATTAATAGAGGGTTAAAGAAGCTTAGACCTCAAATAAGAGAGCGATTTTCTAATCTAATGAAGAGAAAACTCAATTACACATATACTAGTATACACGCGGAACTTACTAGAATACTTAGAGTTCTAAGTGAATTAAAATCTCAGAGAGCTTTCTGTATAGAATTATACAGAGCTTTCATAGGAGAAAATATAGACGTATTTGAAAACGTAGTTAAGAAGTCTATTAAACAGTTAAGAGCGATATACCGTAATGCTCTAAGCGAAATTAATAAAAGTGAGAATGAGACTCGTGAGGCCTATGTAATGAGAATTGGTGTTGCAAGAATGCTTTCAGTATATAAGAGAATTAATAGGCGTGTTTTAAAACTACGAGAATTTCTTAGCGAGTTAGCTAAAATGCCTGACATTAGAGGTGATTACGTTGTTGTCATTGCTGGCTTACCTCAGGTAGGTAAGTCAACACTGCTCTCTAAATTGACGAGTGCTAGGCCTGAGATAGGTGTATACCCGTTTACTACGAAGAGGTTAATAGCTGGGCACATTAACGTGGAGCACTATGGTAAAATAGTATTACTAGACTCTCCTGGTGTGCTAGACTCGCCGATTGAAAAAAAGAACTTAGTAGAGTATAAGACTATACTAGCTTTAAAACACCTAGCAGATCACATGATCTACATGTTCGATTTTACCGAGAACTTCTATTACACGCCGAGAGAACAGTTTAACGTGTTTTTCTCACTTAGAAGTATTCTTGGAGATAAACCGATAACAGTAGTGTTGAATAAAATTGATCAGCTCACCTGCGAGCAGATTAATAGTGTTGTTAAATTAATTCATGAGGTAACAGGGCTAGAGCCAATACCGATCTCGGCACTTAGTGGAGTAAACTTAGATGTAATTAGAAGAGTACTAGTAGAGAGCTTTATGAAGAAAACCCAGCACTACTCACTGTGATTATCCCGGGCTTATCGAGATCTCCATGAATAGTGACGCTGGTATTAGGTATAAATGCCCTCGCTACTTCAATAGCTGTTATTGCATGTAGAGTTACTCGTGCAACTCCAACACTACTAGTACCCTTAGCGAGGAACATATATGGTATTAGCATATCAGCCATGTGCCTGTCGAAAGCCATTCCAGTCTCGTAGTCTTCAAGTAGTATGCGTGCAGCCTCTTCGCCTACAATTTCAGCTGGCTTACCTTTTTCACCCACAGAGTCTCCCCCTAGTCTAGTACCACTACTTGTATCTAAGTAGACTAATACACCACTACCTGGACCTAGGTGGGGATCTCTCTCAGGAGGATATGTTTCTAATTCAACACTATACTTTACATTTATAATATTACGTAGAACTCTTAACACAGCGTCAGCCTGTCTCTTAGCTACGTGATGTGGGAGTTTAACAGCGTGGCTTATAACATGTAGTGAGAGGGGTTTGCCGCGATTTATGATACTCACTGTTTTTATAGGCTCTTTTAATGGTGTGACTGTAAGTTCTACTATTCCACCACCACGTGGATAGTGCCCTCTTCTCTTGACTTTAATATCTAAATCTATATTGAATAGTTTTAAATTATGCTTGAAGACGTGGATCATATAGTCTATTGGCGGACTCCACGTTACGTTTGTACCTCCGTGTAGTGTTACTTTAGATCTGCAGTCTGCGTGTAAAAGTACCGGTAATATAGCTTGTATTACTAGTGAGACGCTCCCAGCAGTCCCAATATCAAAATCGAATTCTCCACAAAGTCTTTCACGTGGTTTAAATACTAGAGAGGTGCTTCCAACATAGGCGTTTTCTACCTCGCCATTTGTGAGCTTAGCAATAGCTTTTACTGCTGTTAAGTGTTGTGGTCTCAGGCCTGGATTATCGCGTTTAGCTCTAATATTATATATTTTAAGGGGTTTAAGCGTTAGCGCTGAGAACGCTAAAGCATATCTCAGTATTTGACCTCCACCCTCACCAAAACTACCATCTATTTCCACTATGCTCATTAAGACACAACCTCCTAACTCTTTCTACACCTCTTATACTATCAATATACTCTGCTACTTCAGGAGGTACTAGTTCTCTCCACTCATCTTTACCCTGTACTATTAACTCCCGTACTCTAGAGCCCTGGTACTTCTCGGGCTCTACAAGCTTTATTCTCTTAACTTTAAATCCAAGCCACTCGTAGAGGTAGAGAACCTGTGGATTACCAGAAGCAACAGCTTCTACTCGTGGAACCATGGATAGCGAGTAGGCTGTCCATGCTGGAGGCATATTTATATCTGGTATTGCGACTATCCAAACTCTATTACGCAGATTTCTGCGACGTAGTAGCTGATCTATCATTTCCATTCGCTCACCAGCTGTAAACGGGTTTTTACAGGTATAACCCTCCTGTGCACTTCCAATTGCAATTATAACCTCATCATATTCTCCTAGTAGTTGCAGTAGGGCTTCAAAATGCCCATTGTGAAAAGGCTGAAATCTACCTGGGAAAAGCACTCTCCTAATACTCACAGTAACCACCACTTATACTAAAAATACTATAATACTATTGTATTATTATTAACTACTCGTAATTATTTACTATGATGCTGTTAGATTTAGTGAATCTAGGTTTGAAGGCACGTATATAGCAGAGGCAAATTGCCTTATTTCTCTAGATGTCTTTAACAACATATAGAGTGCTTGTAGTGCTGAGGGCTCACCGTGATTTATTATGATTTTCTTAGGTTTTGGAGTAATGCTCTTAACGTAAGACACTAACTCCCTTTGATCACTGTGACCGCTAAATCCATCAATGCTATGTACTTCTAATTGTATATTTAAAACCTCTACTTTACCTTCAATAACTACTGGAACTTCGCGAGCACCATCTCTAATCCTCCTACCGAGAGTACCCTCAGCTTGATAGCCAACAAATACTAGTGCGCTTCTCGGATCACTAGCTATTAGTCGGAAATAGTCTACAGCAGGACCACCATTAAGCATACCGTTCGTAGCGAGTATTACACATGGACGATCCTCAACAATGTCAGGTCTCGGAGCCTCTCCCTCTATTAACTTCACGTTTTCAGTAACGAAGGGATTTTCACCTTCAAGTATGAGGTCTTTTACACGTTTACTCAAGTACTCTGGGTATTGGAGATGAACAGCTGTAACCTCGTTGATAAGCCCTTCAACATATATAGGCATTTCTGGGATCTTTTTCTCCCTCATAGCCTCGTTTAAAACTAATAGTATTTCTTGCCCCCTACCTACAGAGAATACCGGTATTAACACGACACCTTTCTTCTCGGCAACTCTACTAGTTATTTCAATAAGTCTTTGCTCGGCTTTTTGACGCTCCTCTTGTAGAGTGGCACCATATGTACCCTCCATTATGAGAGCCTCTACTCTTGGAAATACTGTGTGTGATTTTGAGAGCAACCTTGTATCAGCATACTTAAAGTCGCCAGTATAGACTATATTGTAAAGGCCCGGTCCTATATGTAAATGCGCTATTGCAGAGCCTAGAATGTGTCCTGCATTATACATGGTGAGTTTTATATCTGGGGCAACATCGGTTACCTCGTCATAGCTGACTGTAATAGTATGTACCAGTGCTACCGCAAGATCTTTTTCTCCAAATGGAATATATCTCCCAGACCTTTTTGCCACATCTATGAGGTCCTTGATCATTATCGCCATAAGCTCTCTCGTAGGCTCTGTAACGTATAGTGGTCCACGATAACCATACTTATAGAGAAGTGGGACTAACCCGGCGTGATCTAGGTGTGCGTGTGTTACAATTACAGCGTCAAGCTCATCTATCTTAAGTGAGTCTACATCTACGGTTGGGTAGGCTCTACTGGGATCTCCCAGCATTCCGATATTTACTCCAAAATCTAGTATAACTCTACTTTCTCTAGTCTCTACTAGTATAGCGGATCTACCTACTTCTTTAAATCCTCCAAGAGCGGTTACCCTAACATAATTGTTTTTCACCACTATGTCTCTGTGTATTCGCTCACCAAGTTTTCTCAAAAACTCTAACCTGTAAGGTGCCTGTTTCAATATAAGGCTAGTCACTTCTCTTAGTGTTTTTGACTCCAGCGGTGAGATCCTCTGAGGTACTATTCTCCAGCCAGTCTCTGCGAGTATAGACGCTCTAACTTTACCTCCAAGATAGCCTGGTCTAAGAGCTTTAACCCAGACCTCTCCTAGTGCCTCGTCAAAAAACATGCTATTAGGATCTACACCAGCCTCTTTAGGTGATAGCTCTAGTATTTTAGATTTTGCTTCTTCAGGTTTAAGCCTCATATCACTAATTACTCTTATAACAATTCGCTTTCTCACTTTCTTAGCAATGTTTTGTGCTAGTGCTTGATTTTCTGCTAGTGCCCTTCTATTTTTAACATAGATAGTTATAAATGGGCCTTCAAACTCTATACTCGCTAGCTCAAGCTCGGGGCTTATCTCCTCTAAAATACTCTTAAGTAACACTAACTTGTTTTTATCTAGTTGTAGTCTGCCAGCCTCCACATTAAACCCCTGTTTTTATACTTGAGGAGCACCATGCTCTACAAGTCTAAATCCATATATATAGGTTTTTAAATTTAATGTTTAAGAGGAATAGGAGATCTTCTCTTAGTAGTTAAAACTATTAAGTAAGAGTTAACTATGAAAGTGCTTTTCTAAGTTGAATTGATTCTTCTCTCATACCATCTTTATTTATAACTACCACGTCTACGCCTTCACCACTAAAGCCATCCCTAGAAAGTGCACTTATAACCGCTTTCACGGCGAGTTTTTTAGCCTCTTCGAGATCCATGTTGTCGCGATAAGAAGATTCGAGAACGCCGAGAGCTATAGGCGAGCCGCTTCCAGTAGACATGTATTTCTCGCGAGTTAGTGTACCATAGAGGTCTAGATAGTATAAGCTTGGACCACTGGAATCATATCCTCCTAGTAGTAATTGTACTAGAAATGGATAAGCTCTTAAGTAAATTGATAATAGTAGTGATAGATAGTTTGCTAAGCTTTTAATTTCAATAGGCTTTTTTAACTGGAGCTCATATCTTCTCGACAAGGCTCTCGCATTTTCAACTAAGAACTGTGCATCAGCAACAAGCCCCGAGATCGTCATTGCTGAGTAATCATTTATTTTAAGGATTTTCTTGACGGCCTTATGATAAACAGCCGTACCTGCGGTAGCTCTCTTATCCGCTGCTAGTATAACAGTGTCTCCCACGACAAGCCCCACAGTAGTAGTCTTTGACTCTACACTATTCATTTTACTACACCTATACTAAAGCCATAGTTTTTAGACACGTCAAGACTCTTATTAAGCTTAGGGGTATTAGTGGGTGCGCCGAGTACTCATGATATAGAGCTACCAAAGAAGGTTATTATTGGTAGTGGAGCTATCGTCAAGATACGAGATATTGTAGATAAGATCATTGATTGTGGGAGTAGTAGTGTTGGAATTGTTACAGGTGAAAACACTTATAGAGTTGGAGGAGTACTTGTGGAGAAAATTGTGAGTGAATGTACTAAGCCAAAAATACTAATTACTAAGACCTCTACACTAGGTGAGGCTGAGGAAATCAGCGAAGTAGCGAGGAAAGCGCATGTAAACTTAATTATAGGTGTTGGAGGAGGTAAAGCCGTAGATGTTGCTAAGTACGTAGGGTATAGATTAGGAGTACCAGTTGTAAGTGTGCCTCTAGCACCTAGTCACGATGGCATAGCGAGTCCTTTTGCTAGTTTAAAGGGCACTAATAAGCCTTACAGTATACACGTGGCAACGCCATATGCTGTTATAGCAGACATAGATCTAATATCGAGAGCGCCGAGAAAACTGATACTCTCAGGTATAGGAGATCTACTAGGCAAACTCGTCTCTGTAAAAGACTGGAGACTTGCTCACAGGCTTAAAGGAGAGTATTATGGAGACTATGCAGCCCAACTAGCATTACTAAGTGCTAAACACGCACTTAGATATCACGAAGTTATTGCTAGCGGAGTACCTGGAGGAGTACGAATACTTGTTGAAGCACTTATTAGTAGTGGTGTATCAATGTGTATCGCGGGTTCAAGCAGACCTGCTAGTGGAAGTGAACACTTATTTAGCCACGCACTTGAACTAGTAGCACCGGGAAAAGCTCTCCACGGAGAAGGAGTGGCTCTTGGCACAATAGTAATGCTCTACATATATGGAGACCCATTATGGAGGAAAATTAGGAATATCATGAAGAAAATAGGCTTGCCAACTACAGCAAGAGAACTCGGAGTTAGTAATGAGGATATTATAAAAGCACTCACACTCGCTCATACAATAAGACCTGAAAGATACACTATTTTAGGCGAAAGTGGATTAAGCCGAGAGGCAGCTATGAGAGTTTTACAAGAAACAGGCATAATTGAATAACCTATAGTCTCAGAGACCTGTAAAAACTAAGTCTCATTATTGTCACTTATTAGAGAACACTTTATTAAGTCACTTATGGTCGTTTAAATACCTCACTAAACACTAGGCCCTGGATCTCGTCTTTGAAGAGTTCGAAGAGGTCAGCTACAAGGGCCAGCTTAGCGTAATTGAGATTTTCACGCGAAATATATTTACCTGGTATGTTAATTGAAAGCTTCTTTTCACTAGAATTATAGTCTACACTGATGTCCTCTTGGGGTATTTTTAAGTGCCTCGAGATCAGGGCTTTCACCTTATCCTCGAAGTTTTCGAGCTTCTTAATAACTTTGACTTTATATATTAGGGTTTTACCTGCGAGTGGATGATTGAAGTCAATGATGACACGTCCACCGCCAATTTGTTTAACAATACCCTGAGAACCATCTATTTCAACAATATCGCCTATACGTGGCGTGTAACCTCTTCTCTGTAGTTCACGTAGACTATAAACTCTCACTTTTCCAGGATCTCTCTCGCCGAAAGCCTTACTTGGAGGTACTTCTACTTCTCCTTCAGCGTTCTCGCTGGAATTTAAAATCCACTCCTCTACCACACTATTTATCCAGTTCTTGCCGAGGACTACTAGTGTTGGCCCATATAGTTTACTTGCATCATACACGTTTTCCTGTTTCGCGAGGTCAGCATTAGTTGTGTCTAGTAAGGCTCCTGTTTCTTTAATTCTCACAGTGTATTCTACTAGTACAAAATCACCTTTATTAAACGGCACATATAACACCTCTAGTTACTACTAACCTGCCTATTTCACAATACACCATGAATACCTCCACTGTAATCTAAGCTTATAAACCTATAACAAACTACTATCTTAGCAGAACATTAACTACAAATTTACTAGTATGTTATAATTACGAGGTGCGTAGGAGTGGGTGAGACCGCACATAAAATACTTGAAGAGAACTTAGGTAATAGCGTGTTAATAAAGACTAGAGAGGGTGTGTTAATAAGAGGTAGGTTAAAGAGCTTTGACCAACACTTAAACGTGGTTTTAGAAGAGGCAGAAGAGTTGTTAAAAGACGGTTCAACTAGGAAACTAGGGGTAGTTATTATACGAGGAGACACTATTATCCTCGTCTCGCCTACAGCGAGCAGCTAGGTGAGTATATTTGGTTAAAGGAACTACTAGTTTTGGTAAGCACGGTAGGAGTAAGACTCATATTAGGTGTAGAAGGTGTGGTAGGCATAGTTTTAACGTAGCTAAAGGCTATTGTGCGGCTTGCGGGTTTGGTAGAAGTAAGAGAATTAGACGCTATAGTTGGCAGAATAAAAAGGTTAATAGAATACGTGTTGTTTAGAATTAACTAGGTGGTACGCGAGGACCTCTAATTCTCCGACAGAATCCTACTTAGTAGGTGAGCTTATGGCAAAATACTTAATTAAAGCCTCTATTACAGTTAACGGCATTGTAGAGAAACACGATATTATAGGAGCAATATTTGGGCAGACTGAGGGGCTTTTTGGAGACGAGTTTGATCTACAAACTCTACAAGATAAAGGTAGAGTGGGTAGAATTCAGGTAACTGTGAAAATACAGGGTGGAAAAACACAAGGTGAGATACTAATACCATGTAACCTAGACAGGGTAGAAACGGCTCTATTAGCGGCTATGGTGGAGTCTGTAGATAGAGTTGGCCCTTACGACGCAGAGATCAAAATAGTAGACATATCTGATTTGAGATTAGAGAAAATAAAGAAAATAACTCAACGGGCAGTAGAGCTGCTCAAAGCGTGGAGTAAAGAGAAAACACCTGATTTAAAAGAAGTTGTTAAGAGAATAGAAGATCTTATGAGAGTCCCAGAGCCAATAAGTTATGGCCCCGAGAACCTCCCTGCAGGGCCTAATATAGATGAGAGTGATACGGTAATAGTCGTGGAAGGCAGGGCCGATGTTATAAATCTTCTGAGATACGGATATAGAAATGTAATAGCACTAGGAGGCGCGAAGAAAGTACCTAATACTATAAAAGATCTTTCTAGCAAGAAGAAGATAGTTCTCCTAGTAGATGGCGATCATGGAGGCGACCTCGTGTTAAAAGAAGTGTTAAGAACACTAAGAGTAGATTATGTAGCTAGAGCTCCGCCTAATAGAGAAATCGAGGATTTAACTGGGAAAGAACTAGAAGAAGTTCTTAGTAAAGTCCAGCCTGTATTCGAGTACTTAGAAAACTTAGTAAAGCAAGGCAATAGAGACGCACAAGCACTCCTAGAGTTCCAAAAGAGGCTACATGGAATCTCAAGAGAAGTAATAGAGGAGACTCTTACTATACCTTCGGGCATAACTGATGTAGTTAAAACACTACAGGGAACACTAGAAGCTGTATTATACTCTAAAGACTGGAAGGAAATTAAGAGAATACCGGTTAGAGACCTAGTTAGTGAGATTAGTAACGCTAGTAGAGACTCTGTATACGCAATAGTAATGGATGGTATTATAACACAAAGGCTACTAGAAGCATCTTCAGAGAAAAACGTGAAGATTTTAGTAGGAGCTAGAATTGGTAAAGTAGACTTTAAAGCGCCGGGAATAGTTATGCTGACGTTTAACGAGCTCATCTAGTGATTTAAGTAGTATTTTTACACTTTACTTCTTACCTAAGTAGTCAAAGAGGCTCTTTCTTCCCGCAGAGACTTTTCTTAATTGCGCCTCACTAACGCCGAAATAACCGAGTATTCTCAGCGTTGCTGGGATTATCTGGCGGTCTATATAGTAGTCTACATCGATCAAGCGCGGATCTCTCACAGCCATATAGGGCTCAGCTCTTTCAGACACTTTACCGGAGCCTTTAATAATAATGAAGCCAACTTTATCGCCAATCTCTACCTTGTAACCAAGTCTCATGAGCTTCTTAGCCGCCATTACGTGTGGTGCCTCTGCCTCATACTCTCCTATAGACTTTGTAAGAGTCTTCCATATTACGAGTTTTTCCAGCGGAATTTTTCCTTGAATAAGATCACTAATAACCCTCCTCACATAGTCTATGGCCTCGTCAACACTACTCTTTTTCAACAATATCTCAACGACTTTTTCTTGAACCTCTTTAGCTATTTCAGCCCAGTCACCTCTAACAGCCTCAAAACCAACGATATCAATTCTACCATCTTCTAGTAGACCAGCATATCTCTTCTTAGCTTCACTGAAAAATACACGAGCGTAGATTTTGTCTATTTTGATCTCGAAGCCTAAATTCTCCTCAACAAAGCTAGCAAGTAGCTTAATCTTCTCTGGGTCGTAAGTTGTAAACAGAGAGTCTGTATCTCCGTATATGACCTTTAATCCTATTGATGAGGCCTTCTCAATAACACTCTTTATTAGCTGCCTACCCCACGCTGTAACTGCCTCTGCACATTCATGACAGTACCATCGTGCTTGCACCCACCCCATATAGCCGTAAGTCGCGTTAGCCAGGATTTTTACAGCTCTTTGCCTCTCATCTAGTAATACATACTCTGATGAACCTGGAGGATACTTCTTCATCTCTTCTCTGATCTTTTTTCTAATCTCTAGTAACCTAGTGAGCACGTTTTTGAAAAAGCCTTCTGGCTCTTTTCTAAAACAGTGCCCTACTTCGGGTGCTATAATGTGAGTTTCCTCATTACACAATGCTTCTTTCTCGATAGTGTCAGGGCCCACATTGTACTTGATCATTATGTTAGGATACATGCTTGTAAAGTCTAATACAGCGATATTGCTGTGAATCCCAGGAGCAGGTTTTAACACAATAGCACCTCTATATGGCTCAGCTTCTTTCTCAATTCTATTTGGTATTAGCTCTCCTCTAGTAAGAGCTTCGTACATTAAAAACCACTCAAGTCTGTAACCCACACTTGCAGCTCCAACTTGGTCTAGTGGGAGCCTCGTAATGTAGGAGAGTTGCATAGCGAACGGTAGGAATTTCTCTCCAAGTTTTAATGTTGAAATGACATCATCTAAATTATATCTTAAAAGGATTTTTCTACCTTCAGGAGTCTTCCAATACTTTGGGAACTCTGCGTAGTCTACTAAGACTCTCTCAGAGCGCTTCATGACGCCAAGATAATCAGCTACTACATCTAGACTTTTCAATTTAACTTCAGGAATTTCCTCAGCGTAGTTTAGTAGGTCTACGTGGAGTCTTCCCGGGATAGAGACATGTCCATAAGTGCTCTGTGATGGTGGAGCACCCTTTCTCCTACCAATATCTAATTTTACTCCTAGATGTTCTGATCTTCCAAGTAAATATGGCCAGTCGAAGTTATTACTATTATAGCCTAGCACTATGTCAGGATCATATTTTAAAACATAGTCTATAAATTCATAAATGATATTTTTGTCTACTAAGTCCTCGGCAGTAAACTGTTTTACTTCTCCGCTATTAGTAGCTGTACCAATAATAATCACGGGATCTCGGTGTGGTCTCGGAGAGCCGTGCTCTATGTAGACTTCTATATCCATAGCCATTATTCTCAAGTCCTTTGGAGGTGTGGAGTCCTCAAGAGAGGCGATCTCACCGCTTACTTCATATTCTCCTTGAACTCTAAAACTCTGCGTGGATTTAAGCTCATTTACTCTTGCAATATGCCACCCGCAGGGTCTTAGACCCTTGTCTAGTATGTATCTCATACTAAATCTTATATCTGCTTCTACTACGTCTACTACACCAGGGATCTGTTTAGCTCTTTCCCTGTACTTTCGCACATACTCAGGAATGAGTGTTATTACTTTAAGTGCCTTTACAGGTCTACCTAAAAATTTCTTATCAACAAGCTCTACACTTAGTACCGGAGACCCAGATTCTCCAAGGATTTTTACTTTATTAATAATACTCTGCGGGTTCACATGGTCTTCTAGTATAATGTAGAAATATGGTCTAAAACTCCTATCACGTATAACTACTCTCCTACCGTCACGTGTAATACCCCAAATAATAATGTGAGGCTCGCTTCCTACAATTTCATAAGTTGTGTCTAAAACGTAGAATTCAAGCTCCATAATTACACTCACTAGGCTCTAATTATTTCTACTAAATAATACTGCTAAAAACCCAATAAAATGTTAAGGTATAATGTGAGGTTAGAGCTCCGTGAGAATTATTGAAGAAGATCTTAAGAGAGGGTTTTTGAAAATACAGTGTGAGACTCTAGACGACTTGTGGGTGCTCTATAATGTAATTAGAGAGGGGGATATTATTTACGCTAAGACAACACGTGAAGTGAAGTTTCATGAGAGTGGTGAGAGCAGTAGAATTCCCATGGTGCTCGGTATATCCGTGAAAAGAGTTGAGTTTCAACAATTCACCGATAAACTTAGAGTTAGTGGAATTATTGTAGATGGTCCTCAGGAATTTAGTGTTAGAGGAAAGCATCACACTATAGCTATAGGTGTGGGAGACGTTATTGTCATTATCAGGGAGAAGTGGAATGAATATGAGTTAGCTTTTATCAAGAAATTCACTACGCGTAGACCTAGAGTAGCAGTTGTTGCAGTAGACTATGATGAGGCATGTATTGCCCTCATCCTAGAGCAGGGCGTGAAGAATGTTTGGGACTACGTGAGCAACCTACCGAGTAAGGCTTATAGTGTAGACCATGAGAGTATTCTGAAAAACTACGTATCACATGTTGCAAATAGCGTTATTGAGATTGCTAGGAGGGAGAGAGTTGACGTGATCGTGGTTGCGGGCCCAGGCGAGCTTAAGGATCGTGTTGCAGGTGCCATTAGAGAGTCGCTGGGTTTACCAGTATACGTAGATTTTACTTCTAGCGGAGGGTGTCATGGTGTGCGAGAGGCACTCAACAGAGATATTGTGAAGAAGATTAGTGGCGAGTTTTTGCTTATTAAAGCTCGAGGTGTATTTGAGCTCTTCAAAGAGCTTCTGAGTAGAGATCCTAGTATGGTTGTATATGGATTAGAAGACGTGTTCTCGGCCTGTCAAATAGGCGCTGTGAAAATAGCGCTTATAGTTGACGACATGTTGAAGTCTAGTAGTGACGAGGAGAGAGGAAAAATTTACGAGCTTTTGAAATCTGCCTATGAGCGAGGATCAGAAGTTATAATTATTCCGAGTAAGAGTGAACTGGGACTTGAAGTTCAGGGCTTTGGAGGCGTAATCGGCATTTTAAGATTCAAAACTCAGATCTCATGAGCGTTTCAGCTTTAAAAACGCGATATTAGCTACTCTAATGTTGTAAATGTTCTGTGTAGTAGTCGTCTTTCTTTGAGTAGTCTTTCTAATGCTTCTTCAAAGCTCTCGTCAGGTAAGAGTGCTATTTTTGCATATATACCTGTTCTCCCTATTTCATCTCTCCTCGTTAAGATCTTAACACGTTCTGTAATAGTTTCTATGCTTACATCTAGTAGCTTTGCGACGTAATCCTCCCAGCCTATAACAGGGAGTTCTTCGTGTCCTCTCCGAGTTGGCTTAATTAGTATGAGACTCTTATTTACACCTGGTACACGCTTACCTTCAAGTAGGTCTATGTATTTTATATAGCCGCCGAATTTGTAGAATTCTAGTTCTTGTGGTTTGAAGTCGAATAGGGGGAAGCTCACGACTAAGCGCTCATAGTCATCTAGCACAATAACAGCTTTTGGAGTAGTTGTTGGTGTAGCCACTACAATATAGCGTGTACGTGGTTTATAATTATTTTTCTCGAGTAGGTATTCTACCAGATAGCCCTGAATTCTCATGGGTATTACAATGTCAACATCACTATCACTACTAACATCACCACGAGCTACACTTCCATGTAACCACGCTTCAATACCGCTGTTCACAAAAACACTCATAACTTTGAGCGCTAGTGACCTGAGCTCTTGTAGAAGTTTCCAGTGCTCTTCGCTATAGATAACTTCTCTAAACTCAGGTATTCTCCTAATTTTAACTCGAGGCATCTATAATTAAACACCAAGCTGTAGGGAAGAGCCCGCGGACACAGCCCTGTGTAGGTGTACAGAAACACACACTAGAGCCTCTCCACGCGGACTCATCCCCGGTGACCCATGAACGCCTGTGTCCGGGGTTAGGTTGCTCCCTTCCGGGCCTGGCCTGGTTTCCCCGGCTAAGGCGGTTCACCCCCTCCCTCCGAAGAGGGCTCCGCCTCCACAGACCCCATGGGGCGGGGTTCATCGTCACACGTGGGGGATAATGTGTGTTTCTGTACACCTACACAGTTATCTGCCCCAGCAGATTGCTGAGGCCTACCTGTGTCCGCGGGCCTTTACTAAATTACAGCATTGTGCTTTTTATATGTTCTTTGAGGAGTTGGTGTTTTTGTGCCTCATAGTGTTTTTAGGCCTGAACCTGTAAGTACTAAGAGTATGCTACTTTTCTCTGGTATTTTCCAGGAGAGCTTCTCGTAAGCTGCGTATACGACTGCTGATGTTGGTTCAACTGTAAAACCCCACTCCCACAGTGTTTTATGTGCTCTCTCGATCTCACTATTACCTACAAGCACAACATCTCCGTTTGTACTCTTAATAGCTGAGACTATTTCACTTATTCTAGGTGGATTAGAGACCATTATGCCATCTGCGAGTGTAGAGGATTCTCCTTCTAGAGTTCTTCCATATATAGCCGTGTATAATGGTTGAACACTATATCCCTGAACAGCAATTACTCGCGGTACTTTACCCGTGAAACCATGTTCTCTCAATTTTTCAAAACCATAAACTAGGCCTAGTAAGAGGCCTCCAGAGCCTACAGGCACAATAATGTAGTCTGGTACACTATATTCTTCGTAGACCTCGTATGAGATCGATGCGTGACCTATGATGTATAGTGGGTTCCACAAATGCGCCACATAGTAAGTGTCAAGCTCGTTAACATAGCTATAAACAGCTTTACTAGCACCGACACGCCCTTCACTCTCTACTACTATTCCACCAAGTTGTCTAATAGCCTTCTTTTTACCTTCAGGAGCCTCCCTCGGCATAATAATAATGGAATTTAAACCGTAGAGCTTAGAATAAAGTGCTACAGAGATACCAGTATTACCACTAGTATCTACAACGCTCCTTTTAAACATCATTTTAAAACCATAATATACGGCGAGAGCTGTACCACGATCTTTAAAACTACCACCAGGATTTAAGTACTCTAATTTAAATAGTAGTTTGTGAGAACCAGCACTCTCTACAATTAGCGGTGTAAGTCCCTCGCCTCTATACTTCTCAGGCTTAAACGGCATAAATCCTCTATAGCGCTCCCACATATTCCTAGACTCAGCAATCTCCCCCGTCGTAGTGTACACTAAACTAAGAGGCTTACCGCACATAGGACACTTCCAGTAGTAGTGTGAAAATACATCTGCTTCGAAATTACAATAATTACACTTCCACCTAGTCAACAAAGCCACCTCCTAAAGCACTATTTTCGAATATAATATTAAAAATGGCTACTAATCCTTCCCATTAGAGTGAAAAGTGCTTACTGTTTTCGAGGACCTATTTAAGTACGCTATTAGTTTGAAGTAGTATGGACTAATTTTCTCTATAAGTACGCCTACGTAGTCAAGTCTGGATGCTATATTTACAATGTTCTCGATTACCCTATTCTCTAAGAACACAGGTAAGAGTAGCAGGTATACGATGATATACATGGCGAAACCTATTAGAATACTAAGTAATTGACTGCCAGTTATGCTGACTAACACGTAGGCAATTGTGAAAGCAGTAAATGCTGGTACAGAGGCCTTGATAGATTTTTTAAAATCTATATGTACATGATACACACCTACTAGTATATAGTAGCCCACTAATGTCGAGATCACATTACCGGCTAAAAGAGCTAGAGCAACACCGTAAACGCCGAATACTGGTATGCTCACATACGCTGTGATCAAAGCAGCGATCACCCTAATAACACTAATAACAGCATTCCAGCGAGTTGCTTTTATAGTAACAAAATAGTTTCCAATTACAAGAGAACCTAGAATAGCTGGCACTATAGTACTGGCTGAAACGGCTATAGCGTATTCAGGGGCGCTTGAATACTCAGTACCGTAAAGTATGCTAACCAGTGGTTTAAGTATAGAGAGGTAGAGAAGTGCTAATCCATTAAACACCGTGGTGGTATAAAAAACTAGCTCACCCGTATTCTTCTTCAAAGACTCATTGTCTTCGGTTAAGAGCGGTAGAGATGTTAGAGTAGCTGTTATTATAGCTCCTGAGAGAGCGCTAATTGGCGTTAAGACGTTAAATGCTACACTATAATTTCCCCATTCATAGTTAGATATGTATTTAGAGAGATTAGTATCTAGAATAGGTTTTAAAAATACATCACACACAACAGCTACATATAGTGGTAAAGCGACTCTAAGTACTTCTATGCCCTCACTTAGTGATATAGTTGGTTTAAGACCTCTTACAAGTAAAACCAAGAATACCGGTACTAATACAGTATAGGCGAGAGAATATGAGAGAGCAATACCGTAAATGTGTAATCCTGCAAGTAAGAGAGTAATGGCTAATACGCCTTTCAGAAAATACTGTAGAATAAGCATGAAAGCACTTATCTTGTACCTTCCAAGCCCAGCGAACGCAGAGTAGAGTGTACCGAGAATTGAAGACGACACTGTATATAAAGCTAGGATCCTTATTAGAGGCTCTATATATACTCTCCCGAGCAGAGAAGCGAAAGTTTCGGCCATAAGGTAAACTACTGCACCACCAATAATTGCTAGTAGAGCTCTTATAGCAATACCGCTCCACACATATACTTCTCTACGAGTCAGTGGTGCTGTAGAATACCTGGATATAACAGCACTCAATCCGAGGTCTGTAAGACTTATAAACAGAGATGGATAAACTAGTGCAATACCAATTAAGCCGTAGTTACCTGGCCCTAGAACACGGGCAAGAACTATGCTAAAAATTAGACCTAGAAGAAGAGCTATCGCTTGTCCCACTGTAAGATAGAAACTTCCACTACTAACTCTTTCTGCTATTTTCACGTTTAATTCCATAATACAGGCTTTCCTCTTAATAGTTTTAATCAAGAGCCTTAGGTTATAACACTTCTAAAACAAATTTAATCACACATATATCTAAAAACGCTATTCAATAAGTCTCTACTATTTTAATACTTGATCTTTTAAGGAGAGAGCTGAGTAGTGTGATTAGCACCTTGGCTTTTAATGGGTCCCTGTAGAATCTGTGCTAGGGCTCTTTAATGGAGCTTGCATGTATTAACTCAAGAGCTCTCAGCGAAGTGCTTTTAGAAGATGAGAGAATCAAGAACATTATTGACGCAGTGGTTTCTTACTACGAGCTCTATATGAAGACTTGGAGTGATGATGCATATAGTGGTTTTATTAAAGCTATGAATGGTTTTCTTGAAGAGATATCACACGTAGTTCAATATATACCTGGCTTGGCGTGTAGGGTGAACGAGGCTATTATAATGAGTTTATGGGATGCTAGAGTAGAATCCTCTCGCCTGAGAAGAATACTACTAGATCTCTACAAGACCTCGAGAAATCTTAAAGACTTTGAAGAGCTCAAAAAGAGCCTCTACGAACTTGCTAGTCTTATTGGAGATGATAATACTATGAGAAAAATCTTAGAAAATAACACGCGAGTTGAACACCTCCTAAGCACGGCTATCTTAATACTAGTCATAGCTACAAATCCTTAAAAGTAGAAGTAATAGTGAATGGTTAGTGTAGCTGAACATTTGTAGCCATCGCTTTTAGGTATTATAGATATGTCCAATAGATGCAGGGAGCTGATGATTCGTCAAGGAAGCTCTCGCCTCTCTGGGGTAGTGAGGAGATCAGAGTATTGACTTATAGTGAATATTAATTAAGCTATTTAAATAGCAGAATCAGGGGTTGAGAACTATGTCTAGGTGTTTAATGATAGCTAGATTTCAGCCACTTCACTATGGCCACTTACACGTAATGGAGCAATGTCTCTTAAACTATACCGAGCTAATCGTTGTTGTTGGCATGGCTAGTCAAAGTCACACTCCTGAAAATCCTTTTACTGCCGGAGAGAGGATAGAAATGATTCGCAGAAGCCTTAGGTGGAGGGGTTATGACTTGTCAAGAGTAATAACGGTTACTCTACCAACACTAGAAGTGAGTAGAGTTGCAGTTCATTACGTGAAGCTATACAGTCCTAGTTTTGAAGCTGTTATAACGTTAAACCCTATTATTAGTAGAATATTCGCTGAAGAGGGGTATAAAGTAATTGAGCCGCCGTCTTTTAATAGAGAAATGCTTAGGGGTAGTGTAATAAGGAGATTAATGGCTATTGGAAGTAGCGAGTGGAAAAAATACGTACCTCCACCAGTTGTGGAATATATTGAAGAAATTAAAGGAGTTGAGAGAATAAGAGCGCTTTATACTGAAAAGCTCCCCGGATACTATGTGACAGTCTAGGAAGGAAGAGGTGTGAAAGAGTTTGGTCGATCTGCCTATTTTTCGCTGTGATATGTGTGGAGAATGTTGTAGAATGTCTCCTATATCCATTTTACCGCACGAGGAGATCGTGTTAAGAGAGCTGAGCAAGATCAGAGGGGTGAGTATTACAACTTCTCCGGGATATGCTGTATATGATGTCATTAGTGGTGTTAACATAGCATTCAGCTATGTCCTTCACCTCAATGAGAAGTCTACATGTCCCTTTCTAGTTAATAATAAGTGTTCAATACATTACATTTACAAGCCATACATATGTAGATCTTTTCCCTACATACCACGCCATGTAAAGTATAGTATTGATGATATTAATAGATACATCATAGCATCTACAGATTACGGATTAAGCCTTGCGTGTCACATTATTAGGAGAGATAAAAATGTCTTAGAAAAATACAATAGTAGGCCGGGTATTCTTATACACTATTTACGAAACGAGTACTTAGCGTCTGTTGAGGCAGAAAATGTAAGGCTACTTTTACTATACCTACTCTCGCTTTTATGGAGAGAGGGTTTTGTAGAGATAAAGCCTAGTGTTCAAGGTGCTCAAGTAGTGAACCTCTATGAATTTCTAAGAAGATATTTCCCCGAATTACCCACAAAATTAAATCTCAATAGAGTTTTAATTAAGGTGAGAAAGTGGAGCAAAAATTACTAGACTCTAAGACTATTTTAAGCTCAGAGTACTCGAAGAGCTGAGTAAACAGGAAACGCTGAAATTCAGTGATCTTGTGAGAGAGTTAGGATTAGGTGATAAAGAGATCGCTGAGCTGATTGGTGAGTTAAAAGGCAAATTCCTCCTGAAAGTAGAAGATTCGAGTGTGATCTGGACGGCTGGGGATAACCCTTCTAGACATTAGACCTTGGGGTCGGATTTACGTATATAAGTCTATTGTGGGCTCAACAATGTACACAGCTGGACATTTACCACCGTGGAGTATAGTTATCTCAGAATATCAAGTTTATGGATATGGAAGACATGGTAAAGAGTGGATTAGTGATCTTGGTGGGGTTTGGGCTACTCTTAAAGCTCCACTAGAAGAGCGAGTAGCACAGTATTTACCAATAGCTTTACCAGTACTTCTCTGCGAGTTTTTTAGAGAAAAATTTGAAGTAAATGCCATGATTAAGTGGCCAAATGATATAGTTGTAAATGGTAAGAAGCTCGCGGGAACAATAATTGAGGGAGAATACTTTGGTAATAAACTCCACATATATGTAGGCGTTGGTATTAACATGAATAATGAACCTAAATTAGAGAGAGCTATAAGCTTAAAGAATATAACCGGTAAGTTAACGCCTAGAAACAGAGTAATAGCGTATCTTTCAGGCTTAATGGGGAGAATTGAAAAGTATTTAGAGGACTATAGTAAACTACAGGCAATGTATCTAAAGCTCCTAGAGACACTTGGAAGAAAGGTTACAGTTGTATCGCTGAGTAGAGGTGTAATTGTGGGAAGAGCGAGTGGCGTAACAGTGACAGGTGACATTATTATAGATACGGGATCAGAGAAGATGAGATTATCGAGTACAGAAATATTCGAGTTGAAATATGTAGAGTAAAGTGTTTTACTCTACATCAAATTAAGAGAAAAAGCTTTCTAAACTTAATAATAAATAATAGGGTAAATAGATTGTTTAGTGACACGGTTACTTCTAATTTAAATGAATATTTAAAACATGTTTACGGCAATCCCGATATCAGAGTTATATTTGAGAAAATTGAAGAGAGAGGAGAACCAGAACATGGACCAGATATTTATAGTGTTGAATTACCACAACCTCTCATCAATGTCCTTGAAAAACGCGGCATAAGAAAACTTTACAGGTTTCAGTATGAAGCCTACAAGAGAATTTTAAGCGGTGAAAACGTAGTAATAACTGCAGGAACAGGGACTGGTAAGACAGAGGCTTTTTTCATACCTCTAGCTAAGATCATATTGTCTAGTAGGGAAAAGCGCTATCCACACGCTATCATTACTTACCCTACTAAGGCTCTTGCAAGAGATCAAGTAAAAAGGTTCTCAGAATACCTAGTGTACAAGGCTCTGAGTATAGGGGTATATGATGGTGATACACCTACTCAACAACGCAAAAGATTAGCTCTAACGCCTCCTTCGATTATAGTGTCAAATCCTGATATGATACATGTAGGGCTTGTTTATAGTTCACACATTAGGAGGTTTATTGATAACTCTCAGTTTCTTGTATTTGACGAGTTACATGTATATGAGGGTGTTCTTGGATCTCACCTTCACCACTTAATTCATAGGATCAAGAGATTTAAGAAGGCAAAGCCTCAATTTATAGCATCTTCAGCTACAATTGCAAATCCAAAAGAGTTTGCAGAAAGCATTTTTGAAGAAGAATTCTCAGTTGTACAGGGTAGTTCGATGAGAAAAGGGACAGCTGTACACGTATTCGTCTCAGCGGGTCCGCTTAGTCGTTGGTCCGTGGCATCCTCTATTGTCTCTTTTCTCGCGGAGAACGATTTGAAATTCATAGTATTTATAGATAGTCAGCAGCTCGCCGAGGTTTTTGCTAGTATTGTTGAGAGAAAATATAATGTAAAAGTAGGTGTTCACAGGGCAGGGCTCTCACAAGAAGTAAGGAGAAGTGTAGAGGAGCAGTTAAGACAAGGTCAAATACACGGCGTGATCTCAACACCAACACTAGAATTAGGCATTGATATAGGCGCTGTAGACGCTGTTGTAATGACTGCGCCCGCTCCTTCGTACGTTAAGTATATTCAGAGAGCTGGTAGAGCGGGTAGAAGAAGGAAAGGCTACATTATAACAGTACTGGGCGATGACCCCATAGACTCCTACTACACTAATAATCCAGAAGAATTCTTCTCGCAGGAGCTAACGCCTAGTGTTATTGAGCCTTTAAATGAAGAGGTATTGAAAACACATTTAACAGCATTTCTCCTCCAAATAGGACGTGCGAATATAAGTGAAATACCAGTAGAGTGGAGGCGTGTTATTGATGATCTAGTATTAGAGCGTGTAATTAAAAAGTATGGTCCCTATATTTTGGTAAATTATCCGAGAGCGAGATTGTATTTCAGTGAGAGAGCAAGTATAAGGTTACAGGGACCTTTAATAGAGATTATTGACGACGAAACTGAAGAAATCTTGACTACGCGTGAGCTACCTGTAGCTGTACTTGAGCTTTTTCCAGGAGCAGTGTACTTTTATTCAAAGAAACCATACAGGGTTCTAGAGTTAGATTTAGAGAAGAAGCGGGCTAGAGTTAAGAGAGTCGAGAAAGAACTAGAAGTATACACTAAGCCGCTATATATTGTAGACGTTAGAGACTATGAGGTGTTAAGTGAGAGAACATCTAATTTAGGCTTTAAGGTAGGCTATAGTAAAGTTTTACTAGAACTCCTAGTTGAAAAATATGTGGTAAGAGATGTTTATAGTGGTGAATTAATTAGTATTGTTGAGCTAAGTAAACCTATAGTTTATAGATATATTACAAAAGCAACTATGTTTAAACTACCTGAGTACTCTGAGTTAAATATCTGGGGGTGTGCTGAAGCATATCACGCTATAGAACACGCGACGATATCTGCTAGTAGAATTACTTCGGGAGCTGGACTAACAGATCTCGGTGGTATAAGTTATCCGAGCGGTGATATTATAATATATGATGCTGTAGTGGGTGGTAGTGGTATCTCAAAACTACTTTATGAGAGGTTAGAGAGCGCTCTTAAAATAGCATATGAGATTGTGAGTAAATGTAAATGCGAAGACGGTTGTCCTCGCTGCATCTACAGCCCATACTGTGGAAACAATAATAAAATACTCTCACGTAAAAAGGCAGTATATGTACTCAGTAACGTGTTAACTGGAAAGCGGGCGGCAATAGAGTCTCCACTCAGTAGCAGGTATGGTAGTCCACTTGTATGAGTTCTTATATTCTTCTACAAGTTTTATTTATAATACTTTAACAGATCTGGGGATTACGTAGCAGGTGTTAGTTAAATGAGTATAATTGTTACAGGAGGCGCGGGTTTTATTGGCAGTCACTTAGTTGACAAGCTAGTAGAGCTTGGTTTTACTGTTAAAGTACTTGACAATCTGAGTTCAGGGAGTCTTGAAAACATTAAACATCTCTTAGCAAGAAAGAACATCGAGTTTGTTTACATAGATATCAAAAACTATGAAGAGTTAAAAAAAGCTCTGAGAGATGTAGAAACAGTTTTTCATTTTGCAGCAAATCCTGAAGTTCGAGTTAGCACAGTTAATCCTGAAGTGCATTTTAGAGAAAATATTGTAGCTACATTTAACGTGCTTGAGGCTTCAAGAACAGGTGGAGTTAGGGAGATAGTGTTTGCTTCCTCAAGTAGCGTCTACGGTGAGGCTGATAATATACCAGTACCTGAAGAAGCCCCTGTGAAACCTGTCTCTGTGTATGGTGCGAGTAAGGCTTCTTGTGAAAACCTCCTTCACGCTTACAGCGTCCTCTATGGACTGAGGACACTTATTTTAAGATACGCCAACGTAGTAGGCCCACGCCTAAGACATGGCGTCATCTACGACTTACTAATTAAACTAGCACGAAGTAAAGGTGAATTAGAAGTTTTAGGTGACGGTGAGCAGATTAGGAGCTACTTGCATGTCAAAGACGCTGTTAATGCAACATTAACAGCATGGAAATTCGCTAGAGAGCGCTATGTGGTTTTAAATATTGGTAATAAAGACTGGATTAGCGTCAAGGATGTAGTGAACATAATTCTTAGAGAAACAGGACTGAGAGAAATTAAAGTAATATATAAGCCTCTTCTGCACGGAATCGGCTGGCTGGGCGATGTCAAGAGAATAGCGCTTGATATCAAGAGAATAGAGTCCTTGGGCTGGAAACCCACAATGAACTCTGAAAATGCTGTAGCAGATACCGTAAGGTGTTTAATTAGAGAGCTGAATTTAAAATTCACGTAGAGAAAATTTAAAAATTCAGCCTATATAAACTATACTGTATTATTAAAGGTAAAGGAAATTGTCTTCTATAAGTAATAATATAAAAGTAGCTATTCTAGCTGGTGGTGTTGGCTCCAGGTTTCACCCATATACAGAAATAATTCCAAAACCAATGATACCTCTCGGTAAGTGTGAGAAACCTGTACTTGAGCTTATAGTGTCGTGGCTTAAAAAGCAGGGCTTTAGGGACTTCGTGTTTTTAGTAGGCTATAGGTGGAAATATATATTTAACTACTTTGGTGATGGCTCTAGACTAGGTGTTAAAATAGAGTACTCTCTTGATGAGGAAAACGGCTACAGGAATACTGGAGGAGCGTTGCTTAAAGCATATAGAAGTGGTTTACTGAGCGATACTGTAATAGTGTGGTATGGTGATATCCTAGCTACTATAGATACTAAAGAGCTCTTAGAATACCACTTTAAGAAGAGAGCAGATATAACGCTCGTAGTAGCACAGAGCTATAAAGTGCCCGTTGGCGTTGCAAAATTAAATGAGGACTATAAAGTAGTAGAGTTTAGTGAAAAACCTCAAATAAAGCTCTCTGTAACAATCGGCGTGGGTGTAGTCAATACTAGAGTATTTAAATATAGTGTTGAGGAAGAGCTTGGAAAAAATTTCGACTTTATGGGGGATTTTGTACCGTGGAGTATTAAAGCAGGTTTTAGTGTATACGGCTATGTCTATAATGACATGTGGATTGACGTAGGTAGTCTTGAAAGATACAAAAAAGTAAATATGGAGGACATAGCTGTTTTTGAGCAATAATTGATCTTCACGTAGTTATGAGCCAAATGCTCGATCACCAGCATCTCCGAGGCCGGGGACAATATAACCATTAGTGTTTATTTCAGGATCAACAGATATAGTGTACATTTTTAAGTCTATGTTAAGTTCCTCGCAGAGTTTTCTAAGTCTCTCAATGGCTATTGGCGTTGTTATAACAGATGCTATGTAGTATTTTCTCGCTCTTCCCCTCTTTAATAATTCTCGTAAAACGCTCGTGAGCGTTGAACCAGTAGCAACCATGACGTCACTTATAATAATCACATTATCACTTGAGATCTGGGGAGTCTTAATGTAAGAGATCTCTACTTCAAACTCCCAGTTACGCATGCCCTTTTCTTCTACTCTCCTAGCAGCTACTACACCTTGTTTTGCACTATAAAAGATCTTAATAAGCCCCTCAGTTAATGGCCATGCTGCTCTGAGAACTGTAATTATAATCACGCTGTCTAATTCCCTGATTTTAATACCCCTAACTCTCACACCTAGTGGTGTTTCAACTTCAACAGGCTCTGTTTCGAGATCTTCTATTATTTCAAGTCCTAATATTCTTCCTAATCTCACTAAGCCCTTTCTAAAATCTATTTGTGGAGTATTCCTATTTCTAAGTAATGTTAGTATACCTTGAGCATAATTCCTATTAACAACTCTCAGCTCAAACAAGAAAAACCCTTAAAATCTTATCACTAAAATCGCCTTAAAATTTAACAGTTAATACTAAGTGCTAAGTGCTAATATTACAGTGTATAATGCTGATTGTTAGAAACGCGATAGTTTTACTAGGAAGAACTAAGCTTTAAATCAGCACTTTAAATAAACTACTTAGGTGAGTTCTATGCCAATAATACATGTATATATGTGGAGTGGTGTCTCTAAAGAGGCAAAAGCTAAGATCGTTAAAGGTATTACGAGAGTATTTGAAGAACTCGGAATACCATCACAAGCTGTTGAAATAATAATACATGAGATCCCCAGAGAAAACTGGGGTATTGGTGAAGAATTAGCTAGTGAGAAATTTAAAAATGTAATGACACCGTAAACTAGTTCACACTACTATGTCTAGGAGTTTTAGTAGAGTGGCTAACAGTGATATTGAAGTGTGGTAAATGGCTTATAAGATCACTTTTATAAAAACCTTTATTTTTCACTAATCTAATATTATTAACTGAGAGTATGTCCTAAGATTTAAAAGCTAATATATCTGAGTTTGTTAAACGGGTTGATGGTGTGAGTGTTACTAGTGCTTATAGTACACACATAGTACGTGGCCTGTATCGACACGCCTGCCCAAATTGTGGTGGAACCATAAGTGACCTTAGATTACTTTATAAAGCTCCCTGCGACGAGTGCCTGCCTGAAGACGCCTTTCGAAAAATCGTGAGTGAAGTAGTTGGTTATAGTAGAGTAGAAAGATTAAAGCTATATGCGAGGTACAGCAATAAAGCTCTCGGAGAGGGCTTAGTAAAGCTCATAGGAGAGGAGGAGGAGTTAGATAGATTTGAAAGGTTCTTTGTGCAGGCAACTGGTTTCTCAATGTGGAGTGCTCAGCGAACTTGGGCTAGAAGGCTACTTAGAGGAGAATCATTTAGTATAATTGCACCTACTGGTATGGGTAAAACAGTCTTTTCTCTCATAGCGACACTTTACACGGTAACTCAAAGTAATAAGAGTGAACGTGGAAAAGCTTACTTAGCTTTCCCCACAACACCACTGCTATTGCAGTCGTGGAAGAAGCTTGTAGAGTTTGCTAGAAATGTCAAGTTAGAAGTGTGCAGTGAGGAGAAATGGGATCAGGAATGTCTAAGAGTAGCTTATGTGCACAGTAAGATGAATAAGAAGAGTAGAGAGTTCATGTTGGAGAAAATAAAAAGCGGAGATTTTGACATTCTACTAACTACAAGTGCTTTTATGCATAGACATATAGAGCTTATTCCTAAAGGAGTGTATACACTAGTAGTAATGGATGACGTAGATTCTGTTCTCAAAAGTGGTACTGCAGTGAGAAGACTGCTGAGTATTATAGGTTTACACGATGAGCACGTAGATAAGGGATTAGAACTGCTAAAAACTAGAGCGAGAATAGCAACACTGCCTACAGATGAAGCTGAAAAGATCCGTTCTCAGCTTGAAAAACTAGAAGTAGAGGTCAGCGCGATTAAGAGAAATATAAAAACCATACTAATAGTTAATAGCGCTACTGGAAGACCTCGAGGAATATATCCAAAACTATTTAAAGTATTCCTCGGCTTCGAGGCAGGATCTAAGCCAGAGGCTATAAGGAACATTATTGATACATACACGATACCGGACTCTGGAAGAAGTATTGAAGATCTAGTTAGAGAACTTGCTTTGAAGCTGAGAGACGGATTCTTAATATTCGTACCAATAGATAGAGGAGTTGAATATGCAGAGTACTTAGCAGCAAAGCTCAGAGATATTGGTATTAAAGTAGAGGCGTTTCACGCCAAGAGATCTACAGAGTTAATAGAGGCCTTCGCGAGGGGGGAGTATAATTGTCTAGTTGGAGTTGCAACATATTATGGAACAATGGTTCGCGGCGTGGATCTACCTACACGTGTTAAATATGTAGTGTTTGCTGGTGTACCTCGACATAAATTCAGCTCTAAACTAGAAACTCTTACACCACTTGAAGTTCTCAGGATGCTTATTGTAATTCGTGATGTTGTAGAGAGTACAGAGAGAGAAGAAATCGACACCTTAATAGGAAGACTTTCGCGTAGATTAAGAGTAATGTCTCAAGGAGCGCTTATGAAGCTTAGAGAGGAGTATATTAAGGCACTCTCAACGGGTGTTTATGATGAGAAAAACACTGTTTTGAGAGATCTCCTCAGAGCATCTGAGATTCTCCGCAAAAAGCTTAGTGAGAAAGAAACGTGGAACAAACTGAGTAGGCTTGGTGAAGTGGCTATTACTAAAGAAGGTGAGTCAATGTACATATTGATTCCTGATGTCGCAACTTACATTCAGGCTAGTGGCAGGTGTTCACGATTATATCCAGGTGGAATCACAAAAGGGCTTTCAGTAATAATCGTAGATGATGAGAGACTATTGAGAGGATTAATTTCACGTATGAGGTGGATTTTCGAAGACTTTAAAATCTACGAGCTCAGGGAAGTAGATCTTGAGAGTGTTATTAAAGAGATCTCGGAGGAGAGAGTTAAAGTAGCGGAAATCCTCGCTGGTAAGATCGCGCCGATAACACCACTAGATCTAGTTAAAACAGTGCTCTTTATTGTGGAATCGCCGAATAAGGCACGTACAATAGCAAATTTCTTTGGTAAGCCTAGTGTGAGGATCTTTGAAAATAACGTTAAGGCCTACGAAGTCACAATAGGTAAATTCATTGTTATAATTATTGCAACAGGTGGTCATGTTTACGAATTAATTGTTGATGAGAAACCACGCGAAGCGCGAAATCTAGAACATCTCTATGGAGTTATAAAGAAAAACGATCATTTCATACCGATCTACACAGATATAAAGACGTGTATTCGTGGACATCAGTTTACAAATGAAGTTGATGATTTACAGGGATGCCCTAAGTGTGAGTTTGAAAATAAAACACCTTATACGCGCAAATTAAAAGTAATAGAAGTCCTTAGGAAGCTTGCGAGTGAAGTTGACATGGTGCTCATAGGTACAGACCCAGATGCTGAGGGTGAGAAAATAGCTTGGGATATTAGAGTTCTACTAGAACCCTACGCAGAAAGGATCTATAGAGTAGAATTTCACGAAGTTACGAGGAGAGCTATTCTAAGTGCTATTAGTAACCCAGGTGACTTCGACGTTAAACGCGTAGAGGCTCAAATTGTTAGACGTGTAGATGACAGATGGCTTGGTTTTGCTCTCTCTGGGATAGTTCAGAGTATGGCGTGGCCTATTTACTGTGCGTACTATTTACACGCTCGCGGAAAAGTAGCTAGTATTGAGGAGTGTTGTGAGCCTAATCGTAATCTAAGTGCTGGTAGAGTACAAACGCCTGTTTTAGGTTTTATTACAAGTGAGTTTGAGAAGAGTAAGGACATTAAGAACTCGAAGTACATTGTTTACATAGTGCTTGAGGGTAATCGTGAACTAGATCTAACACTTAGCTATGAGGAAGCTAGAAGTGCAGGGATAGTAAGTGATAGTGGTAGAATTGTAAAGACCCCGGCCATAGTTGAAATCGAAATTCTCGAAGAGAAGTTAAAAGAAGTTACACCGCCGCCACCATATACAACTGACACTTTACTCGAAGACGCCTCACGTAGATTAGGGTTTTCAGCTAGTAAAACTATGAGTTTAGCGCAAGATCTCTTTGAATGGGGTTTAATCACATATCACAGAACAGATAGTACTAGAGTTAGTGATGTAGGAATCGAAATTGCAAGGCAGTATTTAGAGTATAAGTATGGAGGTTCCTATCAGGCACTATTTAAACCTAGGACTTGGGGTACTGGAGGAGCACACGAAGCAATTAGACCTACGAGACCTATTGATGCAGATAGACTCTATGAGTTGGTGAGAGAGGGGGCTCTTGTAGTACTTGGAAAGTTTACAAAAGACCATGCAAGACTCTACGACTTAATTTTTAGAAGATTTATTGCGAGTCAGATGAGAGCGGCTCAAGTACTCTCACAGAAACTAAGAGTTAAAATAAACAACTTCACACATGAATTAGAAATTTTATGCGAACCGCTTGCAAAAGGATACTTAGAACTCTACAGTAACTTAGAGTTTTTAGGGAAATTTGAGGCAAAACTAGGTAGAAAAATCATAGGAAATGTCGATATAGAAAAAACAAGGCGTATACAGTATCCACTACCGAGATTTCATGACGTAATAAGGTGGATGAAAGAGAATGAAATAGGTCGACCTAGTACATATGCAAAAATAATTGACACACTACTCGAAAGAAAATATGTAGAGGTGGTTGGAAGAAATAAAGCTCTACTAGTAACTGAGCGAGGAAAATTTATTTATGAATTTTTACAGCACGTTTTCGCTAATAGGACTCCTAACATCGTGAGTACCCAGACAACGAGAGATCTTGAGAATATGATGGATGAGGTTGAAAGAGGTAGAAAATACTACCAGGAAGTACTTAGCGAGCTATATAGACAAACTAGAGAGGAAATTCTAAATGAAAAAGCACAAAAAATCATTTTAGAAAAACTCAGAGAAATACTACGTACCAAGTACAAAGAGCTTTCGAATAAGGGATTTGAGCTCGATTATGAAAAAATAGAAAAGTGCATTATTAAAAACGCTGAGAACTACACTAATGAGACCACCTACTAGCGGGATAAGAATATTTGGACGTAATACCTAGCATAATGGTGTGTTTCATTTAAAAATCTAAACATAAGGTTTAATCTCGAGCAGTTAAAAGTTTCCGCGTACTTCACTGGTATCAAAAATAAGTTATTAATAAGCTTAATAAGTAGTATTAAGTGAAGTGGGAGGATTGTTTATGGTTGAGGAGAAGGTAATACCAATAAAAACACAGAGTTTTTCAGATCTTATTAGATTAGCAGCTTCGACAATGATACCACACCAAGTAGTTACCTATTTAATAAAGTTTAAGCACAAAAATAAAATAATAATTGGCTTACTTGGAGTGTTTCGTGATTACTATAAGTACTACGGGTTACCAATATTCTACTATTATTCATTCGATGAGACTACTAGTCCCGAAATACTCGGTGCGAACTACATTATTCTACATAGTGGTGAAGAGAAATTTGAGTTCTCAAAACAACCTAAACCAGGTATTTCAATTCCCATTGTAACATTACTTGAAAAGCCAGAATTCATTCCAGATGACATAGAGTGAGCTCCTCCTAATTACAAATAAAAAGGTCTTCACTTATAGTTAATAAAATGCCTATTTTATATTGAAAGATCTTATGTGCTCAAGTTTATATTGGGTGATCTTGGCTAACGAGGTCTTACAATAATTCTCATATTTAGAACTTGCCAATACTCTACCTCCATATTAGTAGTGATTTTATCTCTTAGATCCTTGTCTAAAAGCTCTTTTAGTACTTCGAAGACCTCGAATGTCTCGACATCCATTACTTGAAACTTGTCTCCTAGATCAGCTATTACTTGCCCCACTCTCTTCTCAACTATTGGTACTTCTACCTGAGTATCTACAGGCACTACGAGTACTTTTTTAGCTTTAGAAACAAGACTAACAGCTGTAATACTCGCTTTAGCGCTACCGTGTTTACCGGTTTTAGCCTTAGAGATCTCTACAATTCTGCAAGGCTCACCGTCAACTATTATAAAACTACCTATTTTTAAGTTTCCAGCGGTTTCATAAGTCTTACTCAACTCTACTCACCCATAGTGAAGAAGATAAGCTAGCTTATATTTAAAGTTGAAATGTTGTGTGTTCTGAGACTATTACTCCACTTTCATTACTAGGAATTTGTTATAGTCGACTAGAACCTTCATGTAGCCTCGTAGTTTACTATTTACTTTCTCGTCACCTGTATCTACCAGTAGACGTGTAAGTTCTCTTGCCTTTCTCGCTGTACTCACCACGATTATGTCATCTTTACTAATGTACTGTAAAACTAGTGGTGATATTTGCTGATTACCCCTCCCAAATATAAAGCCCTGCCGTCCAATTGGAGAAACAATTACTTTTGCTCTGCCATACATTTTAATCACTTCTAATAGATCTCTTTCGGAGGCGTCACGAACTAGTAGTTTTCCATTAAGAACGACGTCTACTCCTAGTAATGTGCAGTTTAAATTGATCTTTTTGCATATAGATTTAACAGTAGAGCCTGGTCCTAGAATATATGGGATATTTGGCTCCATTGACTCGGCAATGTACTCGGCAATAGCCTCCTTAGAGGCCTCCTCGTCAATGTCTGCGTAGATAGTCTTTGATGGTTGTAATAAGTACGTATGTACTGGTGTTAATAAGTAGCAGTATAAGTTTACTTCAAGGCTATCTCTTCTAAAAGCCTCCTCATTAATGTCTAATACCTCTCTCTCAGCAAAGCTCACATCATCGTTCAAGTAGTGTTCTAAGAGCTCGGCGGCAGCACGTGGATTTAGTGCGAAAACAGCGCTATACATTTTCACGCCACTTGGAACACCTATTACAGGTATTCTCGTGTTTACAGCTGTACAAATGTCTCTAGCTGTTCCATCTCCACCTACAAATACTAATATGTCTACTAGTTTGCTCATTTCCCTAGCAATTCTAACAGTATCTTCTCTAGAGGTTGGCGGAGTAATGTCTCCTACTACCTTGATTAACTTAGTAGAATGAATGCTCATTTTAATATAATTCTCGCCCATTACGCTCGGCGCTGAAACAATGTAGAAATCTGTACTCTTAATGCTATTTAGGAATTCAAGTGCTCTAAGTGGAGCTACCGGCTTAGCACCACGTTTAATAGCTTCTAAATACGCTTCACCATCTGTGCCTTTTAAACCTACAGCTCCACCCATCCCCGCAATGGGATTTACAATAAAGCCTACGTATTTACATGTCATGGGCTTAAACACGCATATGTTTTAGAGCTACAATGATATTAGTTTAACTAGTTCCCCAGGCTCTACTCTATATACTCCAGGTTCAAGTTTTACGGCCTTTTCCCGATAAGTAGGAGGTAAATAGTTGAGAATTGTAATTGACCCGGCGAGAGTTATGTTGTCTTCACTATAAGCTATAATAGTATAATATAGTTTTGTGTCTTCATCAACTACTCCCCGAATATGATGTGTAACATATAGACTGACCTTGTCATCTACTAGTAAGAGAAGTATTGTATTTAATGCACTGCGCTCGACAACATAGTTTTTCGCTTCACTATAAGCTCTTTTAACGCATTCATCAACATGACCACCACTATCAGTACACGTGAGCGCTATTTCCATTAAGTAGTGTCCAAGGAGCTCTGAATCTACTCTTAGCCATGGATTTACGCTGAGTTTCCTCGCGAGCTCAGTTTTATTAGCACCACCGTTGTGGGCGAACCAAGCCGCACCTCTCTCACTAATTCTCATAAAGGGGTGTAGATATTCAAGTCCATAAGGCTCTCTCCTAGAGGCTTTACGAGAGTGTAATGCTAAGTACGTGAAGTTGTACCTCGAGATTCTCCTCGCGAAGAGGCCTAGTATGTACTTTGAGCTCTCATGAAATATCGGCTCAATTGCACGGTGATAAGCGACTGTAGGTTTATTATCAAATAAGCTTATAGCAACTAACCCCCACCCATCATCATGGGCATAGACTCTGCCACCAGTAATTTTTTCGAGATAAACATCATGCTTACTACCCTCTACAAAGACGTCTACAAGTAGCTTAATAAGGTCCTCGCCGAGATCTTTACCGGCGAGCGCTAGTAATCTACACATTTAAAACACCAAGTATGTGTAAAATAAAGTGGGATTAAAAATTCAAATAGTGATGAAGGATCCGAACGCTGAGTAAATATGAAGATCTCCTAGAACTGATTAAATTTAATCCACTT
>Ga0185307_1000153_pt1 | contig 48321 bp, 50 predicted proteins | sample LHCtaG_FD_128010 | JGI IMG/M metagenome (GOLD analysis project Ga0185307, IMG submission 128010) | Hot spring microbial communities from Little Hot Creek, USA to study Microbial Dark Matter (Phase II) - LHC4sed_matched (SPADES... | ecosystem: Environmental > Aquatic > Thermal springs > Hot... | reverse complement strand
AAGACCCATGTAGTATGTGGGGAAGTCTCCGAAATCCTTCATCTCGTCCTTGAGACTATTCATTATTTTCTTGAAGAGTTCTACAGCGCTCAAAGCTGTTTCAAGAGCCTTCGGCAAGTCTGCAAGTATTCTATCAGCTGCTTCTTTCGAAAGCGGTTTTCCAACCCCTCCAGGGACAACCCAGTCGCTCGAATGTATTCTCCTCTCAGACAGGTTTTCAATTATGCTTTGCCCAAACTTCCTAAGCCATACCCCCTGCTTGGCAACCTCAGGGTATTTTTCAGCAAGGCCAAGTATATTTCTCTTAGAAGGTTCTGAATCCATGCCGAGAAGGAAGTCTGGTGAGGACAAGTAGAAGAAGCTGAGCGCGTGGGACTGTATTATTTGCCCCATGTGCATGAGTCTTCGCAGAAGCTCTGCTGTGCGAGGTATGCTTACTGCAAGCAGGTCGTCGCAAGCCTTTGCCGAGGCAAGCAGGTGGCTTACCGGACATATGCCGCACGACCTAGAGGTTATTCCAGGCATCTCGTAGAAGGGCCTGCCTTCGCAGAACTTCTCGAATCCCCTGAAGTCAGTGACGTGGAAACGCGCCTCCCTGACAGACCCTTTTTCATCAAGGTGGATCGTTATCTTCGCATGTCCCTCTATTCTCGTAACGGGGTTTACAATTATTTCCTTAACCATTTTTTTAAACCTCCTACCCGTATTTGAACCTGTTTTCTAAAGCAGGAGTTCTACCTTCTAAAAGCTCGTTTAGAACATAGTTTATTAAGCTGGCTGGCGGCGGGCAGCCCGGCACATATAGGTCGACTCTAACAACCTCGTTAAGGGCAAGAACTCTTTCTAGGAGCCTAGGCACTTGGGTTGGAATCTTCTGATTAAACGTAGCGTTTTCAACATATGCCCTGTTAAGAACGTCTTCACGACCGCTCTTCAGAACGTTTCTTAATGCTGTAACGTTTCCGTTTACAGCACAGTCTCCAAGGGCTACGAGTATCCTCGTGCAGCTTCTAATCTTCTTTAAGAGCTCAAGCTGCTCCTCGTTTGCAACAGCGCCTTCGACAAGCGTGATGTCAACGTTTTCAGGAAAATCCTTGATGTCTGCAAGAGGACTGTAGACAAGTTCCACTTTTTCAGCCAGCTCAAGTATCTTCTCATCCTGGTCTAGGAAGGACATGTGGCATCCTGAGCAACCGCTGAGCCAGACTGTTGCAAGCCTAACCTTAGCCAATCGTCTTCTCACCCCTCCTGTTCACGACGAATGAGACAAGCTCCTTCTTCTTAGACTCTGAGAGAGGCTTGCCCTTCACGTAGAGCGCGCCAACCGGGCATGCTGAGGAGCATTTCCCGCACGAAGTGCACGATTCTGAGAATCCCCACTTGTCGTCAAGGTCGAAAATCACCTTGGAACTCTTGCCTCGGAGCATGAGGTCTAACGTATGCACTCCTTCAACCTCATCGCAAACCCTTATGCAACGAGTACACAATACGCACCTATTAGGGTCATATGCGAATCTTTCATGAGTGAGATCAACCTCGTAATCAGTCCACTCTCTATCAACTCTCAAGTGGTCGACTCCAAGCTCTGTCGCAAGCTGCTGCAGCTCGCAGCTCCCGTTGGCTACGCAAACAGAGCATACATGAGGCCTCTCGGCGAGCAACAGCTCTATAGCCCACTTCCTGTAGCGTCTTAGTTTTTCAGAATCCGTAACAACATCCATACCTTCTGCAACCGGTGTCACGCATGATGCGAATACTCTCGGCGAGCCCTTTAGCTCGACTACGCACACCCTGCAGCCCCCGAAGGAGGATACTCCCTCAAGATAGCATAGTGCAGGAATATATATGCCGTTCTCTCTAGCAACTTTAAGTATGGTGTCGCCCTCTTTAGCAACAATCTTCTTCCCGTCTATCGTGAGCTCTACCGTCTTACTCAACTATCCCACCTCCATCATTGAAGCATTTTCCTGCAGGACATTTCTTCTCAACGATGTGCGCAACATACTCGTCCCTGAAGTATTTCAGTGTCGTCAGAGTCGGGTTCGGCGCTGTCTGACCCAAGCCGCATAAGCTAGTGTCCCTAATAAACATGCAGAGGTCCTCTACTTTCTCAAGGTCCTCTACGCTGCCCTCTCCACGCGTAAACCCGTCGAGGATCTTGTAGAGCTTGTAGAGGCCTACTCTGCAGGGCGTACACTTGCCGCACGACTCGTCTACGCAGAACTCGGTGAAGAACTTTGCTGTGTCAACCATGCACGAAGCGTCATCGAGAACAACTATCCCACCCGAGCCCATTATCGCTCCCGCTTTAGTCAGGGAATCATAGTCTATAGGAAGGTCTAGGAGCTGCTCGGGCAAGAAGCCCCCTGAGGGCCCGCCGACTTGAACAGCTTTGAAACGCCTCCCCGGCTGGACGCCGCCTCCTATTTCGAAAACGACCTCTCTGAGGGTTATCCCCATTGGGACTTCGATTAAACCCGGGTTGTTAACCTTACCGGTGAGGGAGAAGCACTTCGTTCCAGTGCAATTCTTTGAGCCAATGCTTGCGAACCACTCGCTGCCCTTCAGCAATATGACTGGAACGTTTGCAAGCGTTTCAACATTGTTTATCAGCGTAGGCTTGCCCCAGAGGCCTGACTGCGCAGGGTACGGGGGCCTGGGCCTGGGCATTGCTCTACGCCCCTCTATGGAGGCAAGTATGGCTGTTTCCTCTCCTGCTACGAACGCACCGGCTCCAAGCCTTAGCTCAATATCGAAGCTGAATGATGTTTCGAAAATCTTTTCTCCAAGAAAGCCTATAGACCTTGCTGCTTCAATAGCCTTCTTCAAAGTCTCTACTGCTAGAGGATATTCACTACGCACGTAGATGTAGCCCTTGTTCGCACCCACAGCGTAAGCAGCTATTGCCATTCCTTCTATTATCGCATGAGGGTCGGCTTCAGCAAGAGTACGGTTTGCGAAAACACCCGGGTCCCCCTCGTCTAGATTAGCTATCACATACTTAGGCGACCCCGGGGCTCTTGCAACATACCTCCATTTCAACCCTGTTAAGAAGCCTGCGCCGCCCCTCCCCTTCAACCCGCTTAAAGCAACCTCTTCTATCACACCCTCCGGAGTCATTCTGGTAAGGGCCTTGAGCAAAGCGTAGTACCCGCCTACAGCAATATAGTCCTCTATTCTCAAAGGGTCTATTTTCCCAGCGTTCCTCAAAACTATTCTAAGCTGCTTCTTGAAATATGCTTCGTTACTGTAGAGCATGCTTTTAACAGGCCTGCCGTTAACAATATGCTCCTTAACTATCTCCCTGGCCTTCTCAGGGGTAACGTTCTGGTAGAGGTAATCGCCCGGCTCCACTAGGACTGCGGGAGCTATAGAGCATGTTCCTATGCACCCCGTCCTGGCTACGTAACACTCTCCCTCCACTCCAAACTCTTTAACAGCATCCTTGAAAGCACTTAGCACTCTAAGGGCTCCGAAAGGCATGCAGCCGCTTGAACAGCAAACGTTTATCCTGTAACGATAGGACTTTCTGAGCTCAGACTCTTTCTGGGCTAGGCTGCGTAACTCATCTGGCTTCAACCTTCTCAGCCTCCAGAACAGCCTTAATCCTTTCCAAAACTTCTTCCGGCGTAGCCTTTCCAATGGTTTCCCCGTCTACGATGGCGTTGGGCGCCATTGCACAAGCCCCTATGCATCTGGTTACGAAAAGGGATAGCTTACCGTCTTCTGTTGTACCTCCCCTCTTGAGATTGAACTCTTTCTCTATTGCTGAAACAATTGCTTCAGCACCCTTAACGTAGCATGCTGTACCCATGCAGACCGTGACAACGTGAGCGCCCGGCTTCTTCAGCTTGAAAAGATTGTAGAAGGTTGCTACACCGTAGACGTGGCTCGGCGGAAGGCGTAGAGTTCTAGAAATATGCATTAGGAGATCTCTATCTAAATATCCGTAGAGCTCTTGGGCTGTGTGAAGTATTTCGAGCAGAGCATCCTTCCTGTAATTATGCTGCTTAATGGCTGCTTCGAGAAGCATTAAACGCCTATCCGTTTTCAAACCGATCTGCCGAGCCCCACTATTCGGCATTTCTCAGCCTCCAAAACCCGCAGGTTAATAATATTTAAGAGTTTGCTTTTTCCACTCTTGCGTCTAAAAGCAGTCTAGCTTTATGCGTGGGCACTACTAATGATGCATTTTGCGTTGTATGATGAAAAGGAAGGTTTATAAAAAAGACGATGAAAGCATTAGAGGCTAGAATGTCGTTCGTATTAAAGAGGGAGGAGCTTCCCCATTTTTCCAGACACATACTGGCCAAAGGCTACAGCCTTTTCGCACCTGTAAAAGTAAACGCTCGAAGCTCTTTCAGGAAGATCGAAGATGGAAGGGTTGAGGATATCTCTCTGGATTACATCAGGACTACTATGCCTCCTCTCAAAACCCTCCTCATACCTCCGAGGGAAGTAATGCTGAGAATTAGAGATGGGAAGATTGAGGAAGTGCTTCCCGATCCCAATGCTAAGACCGTGGTGCTTGGAGTTCATTCATGTGACGTGAACGCTATGAACCTTTTAGAGAGAGTATACATGGATCGCCCCAAGGACCCTTATTTCGAGGCTAGAAGGAATAATCTTATAGTAATTGCTTTAAACTGTAAAAATGCTGACGAATACTGTTTCTGCACGTCTTTCGGAACAGGCCCCTCTTTGGAAGAGGGCTTCGACCTGCTTCTGACCGATTTAGGGGACAGGTTTCTTATGGAAGTCGGTTCGAGAAAGGGAGCTGAGCTAATAGAAGACTTCTACATGCCCAAGGCTTCTAGCACAGACTTCATGGAGAAGGATGACTCCATAAGGAGGGTGAAGGGGATGATAAGGAGGCATGTTAACACCGCTGGCATCCAGAGAGTGATGACGGGAGCATTGTACAACCCGATTTGGAACGAGCTTGCGGAAAAATGTACTGGATGCGGTTCCTGCAACATGGTTTGCCCAACCTGCTTCTGCTTCAACGTTGTAGATGAGCCTGAGCTTGACTCAGGCAGTGTTTTAAGGACAAGGACATGGGACGGTTGCCTACTCTGGGAGTATGCTGAAGTGGCTTTAGGCGGGAACTTTAGGAGGGATTTGTCAGCCAGGATAAGGCAATTCGTAAACCATAAGATGAACTACTGGCTGAACCAGTATGGTTCTCTAGGATGCGTGGGCTGCGGGAGATGCGTAGAGCAGTGTCCAGCCAAAATAGATATAACGAATATAGTCGCTAGGTTGAGGGGTGAGACGCTGTGAGCAGCATGTCTGAAAACCCTTACGTGCCTGTTTTCGCGAAGGTGATAGACGTTAGAGACGAAAACCCGATAACAAAGACGTTCAGGCTCAGAATGGTGAACGGTGAAGCATTAAGGTTTAGACCAGGGCAGTTCGACATAATCTCCTATTTCGGCGTCGGAGAGTCAGCGTTCTCAATCTGCTCTAGTCCGGAGGAGAAGAATGTTTTCGAAAACACTGTTAGGAAAGTGGGCAGGGTTACTACCGCGCTCTTCAACGTGAAACCTGGGGAAACGCTTGGAGTCAGAGGGCCCTATGGCAAGCCCTGGCCTCTTGAGAAGATTGTGGGAAACGACCTTATACTGATAGGTGGGGGAATGGGCCTCGCTCCATTGAGGCCAGTTATACACTACATTGCTAAACACAGGGATCTCTACGGTTCTGTCGACATACTCTACGGGGCTAGGACGCCTAGCGACATGATATATACTTACGAGTTTGAATCTTGGAGGAACATTCCGAACACGCGTCTCTACTTGACAGTGGATTATGTTCCTCCAGGAGTACGATGGGAGCATGATGTCGGTGTTGTGACTGAGCTATTGAAATACGTGAAGCCGAGGATGCGTTACACGACAATATTCGTCTGCGGGCCTGAGATAATGATGAAGTTTACTGCACAGCTGCTGCTTAGAATGGGCTTCTACCCTTCGGAGATCTTCTTATCCTTAGAGAGGAGGATGAAATGCGGAATAGGGAAGTGTGGACACTGTCAGATAGGTTACAAGTATGTTTGCAAAGACGGCCCGGTCTTCAACCTGGAGGAGATAGGCCTCCTCCCGGATGTTATTGAGTGAGGTGTTTAAAGATGGTTGATAAATTGAAAATAGGGATTTTCAAACTAGCGTCGTGTTCAGGGTGTCAAATGGTGCTGGTGCACTTAGAAGAGAGTTTGCTGGAAATTTTGAAACATGTCGAAATAAAATACTTCAGGATGGTTACTGATGATGATTTTCCGGAGGAACCCTTGGATGTTGCTATCATTGAGGGCGCTGTCACCAACGAGGAGGAGGCGACCATGGTGAAGAAGGTGAGGCGTGTTTCAAGGTTCCTGGTTGCAGCAGGGGCATGCGCGACCTCAGGCGGGTTGAACGCGATTAAGAACGTTACTCCAGAAGGAGAGGTGGAGCGCACAGTATACCCTATGCCGGAGTACGTGAGGTCTGGGAAGGCTTTCGGCTTAAATGAATACGTTAATGTCGACGCATACTTATACGGTTGCCCGATAGACAAGAGAGAACTGGTCAACACGTTAATGTCGCTCATCATGCGTGTCCCACCTTACATACCCGGCCTCACAGTCTGCATGGAGTGTAAGATGAACGGTAATGAGTGCGTACTCCTAACCAAGGGAGAGCCTTGCTTAGGACCGGTTACGATAGGGGGCTGTGGCGCGCTATGTCCCTCGAACGGTGTGGCTTGCGAAGGGTGTAGAGGCGTCTTGAAGGGGACTAACCCGAAGGGTTTAGAAATTGCTTGGGCTAATGCTGGAGTCAGCCAAGACCTGACCCGTCTCAAAATGAGAAAGTATCATGAGGCTTCCCGAGTCTCAGCGAGGTGATTAAAAATGGTTGATAGAACCATAGTGTATGACTACATAAGCAGAGTCGAGGGACAGGGCTCTCTTGAAGTAACTATTTCAAACGGTAATGTGGTCGATGCTAAACTTAAAATATTTGAGGCCCCTAGGTTTTTCGAAGCATTTCTAAGAGGTAGGAAGGCTCTCGAACTCCCGGAGATAACCTCTAGGATATGCGGCATATGTCCCATAGCCCACGTTATAACAGCGGCAAAGGCCGTGGAGAATGCTCTTGATATAAAGTTAGACGAAAGAACTATAGCGTTGAGGAAGGCCCTCGCCCTCTCCGGAATAATGCAGAGCCATGCTTTACACGTATACTTCCTTGCAGCACCCGATTTCCTCGGCTACCCGAGTGCAATCGCAGCCTCTAAAGACCTTATCGATGTTGTGCGCAGAGGATTCAGGCTTAAGAGGATTGCGAACATGGTTTCTGAATACATAGGCGGTAGGGCTGTACACCCTGTCACACTCACCGTGGGCGGTTTCACCAGGAGCCCGCCTGCTGAGAAGCTTGACGAGATCGTTAAGGCATTGGACTCGGCTCTCCAAGATGCTTTTGAAACAATCAATCTTGTTTCAGGCTTCAAGTATCCAGAGTTTGAGTCGAACCACGTTAATATTTCGCTTTCCGACGGGAACGGCTACGCTATAACCGAGGGTGTTGCTAAAACCAGTTCCGGAGAATGCTTTAACGGCAACGATTACAGGAAGCATGTGTCTGAAGAACAGGTTCCTTATTCAAACACTAAGAGGTCTATGTTTAAAGGAAACTCTTCCTTCGAAGTAGGGCCTGTAGCAAGATTCAACATAAATTACGATTCTTTATGCGATAGGGCTAAGGAGGCTGCTGAGAAGGCTGGCGTAAAGCCTCCTGTGAAAAACCCGTTTAAATCTACAATCGTAAGGGCTGTGGAGATAATTCAAGCCATAGAGGAGATGAGAAGCATATTGAAAGAGGGTGTTCAAGTGCCTCCTCCGCAAAAGCCGCGGCTTCGCCAGGCTTCTGGAGCAGCTTTAACAGAGGCTCCCCGTGGGCTTCTCTACCACTCATACGTCCTCGACAGGGATGGTAACGTTTCTAGAGCAGACATAGTTACTCCAACCGCCCATAATTCTTGGAGGATAGAAAGAGACGTTTTCGAACTCGTTCCTTCAGTAAACCATTTAGATGACGAATCCTTGAAGAACCTCCTAGGCATGCTGGTAAGAGCATATGATCCATGCATATCGTGCTCAGTACACGCCTTTACTGTAAAAATAAACAGGTTGAGCTAAAGTTTTAACACACTATACTATTCTAAAATACCTAGTTTCGATGCAGCATCAATTATAACTCTGGATATTTCTTCAACTGTCTTAAGGCATTCTCTAGAGATCGACGCGCCGAATTCAAAGTTTTCAACGCCTATTCCCAGAATCTTCACACTTGTTTCAGGCGGTTTCCCCAAAGCATCTATGAGAAGGGGTAGCGGTATTGTATGAGTCGAGACTGGGATACGTGACTCTAGGTCTTCAGGGTCTAGGAGGACCAGCCCCCTGTGGGTGAAAGCGTCTATAATCAGGAGGTGCGACGGCTTTTTCTCAAAAGCATAGTCTATACATGATTCTATTGAAACTCCGCACTCAACAGCCTCGAATCTATCGCTGTTGAAACGCTTCAACATCCTTGCGGTGAGTAGCCCTGCGGCATCATCACCCCTCAACTCGTTTCCAATGCCGAGGACTATGAATAGCCTTGCTCCCTCCAACCATTTTTCAAGCATTCCTCTAATATCTTCAATCGGAGAATAAGCCATATCCCAACAATAATAGTTGACTAACTCTTAATCTTTTCATTCGAGACTTCAAATTCTTAACATATTTCTCTAGTCAAGAAAAGAATATATGCTTCCTCGCAATACTATACTGAGAATTGGGTGAAGAAAAGGTTTATGTGGGCGATGTTAGGCACTTCTTTCCAAGAATAAGCGTTGCCGTAATCGATCTCATTGAGGAGCTTAAAGTTGGAGATGAGATACTGATCCAGGGTAGGATGACTAACTTAAGGCAGAGGGTTGAGTCGATGGAGATAGAGCATAAGAAGGTTGAGGTAGCCCCGCCAGGGAGCTCGATAGGCTTGAAGACAGTTGACAGGGTTAGGGAAGGGGATAGGGTCTACGTGGTCAAGGCTTTAAGCCAAGCTCCCTAAGCCGGGCTTCAACACTCAGCTTAACAGCCTCCCTGCTCGTGTACCTTGGCCTCCATCCGGTTGCCTTAATCCTACTTATATCCAGGTTCATCAGCTTAACGTCGCCAACCCAGCCTCTGCCACCGTCAACGCCACCGGTGAAGACTTTCTCAACATCGCTGAGCCCCATCGACTCTATAACCATGTCTGCGATCTCGGAGACGGTAACCCAGTCTTCAGAGCCTACGTTGTAAACCTCGTATCGAGAGCTCTCAGCATGCTTCAAGACATGCAGAATGGCTTCAACGCAGTCTTCAATCCAGACGTAAGACTTTCTCTGAGTACCGTCCCCCAGTATCTCCAGCCTCCTAGGGTTTTCCCTGAGTTTGTTTATGAAGTCGTATATCACGCCGTGGGTAAGCCGGGGGCCAACGATGTTCGCAAGCCTGAAGGAGACTCCTCTCATTCCAAAGGTATGGCAGTACGCTGAGACCAAGCCTTCGGCGGCGAGCTTAGCCGCGCCGTATAGAGATATTGGTTTCAAAGGCCCATAGTCCTCTGGCGTCGGTATTTTAGAAGCGTCTCCGTAAACTGTTGAAGAGGATGCGAAGGCGAAGAATTTCACACCGGCTTTCCTAGCGTATTCAAGAATGTTGAACGTTGCCACAATATTCTCTTGGAAATGCACTGATGGGGATGTTTCCCTAACGTCAGGATTAGCAGCCAAGTGGAAAACATAGTCGACGCCTTCCAATTCCTCCATAAGGTTAACCGTCTTAGCGTCCCCGATTATTATCTTCAACCTGCCGGTTTCAAAGGCCTGCTTAATATTCTCAAAGCTCCCCGTAGAGAAATTATCCAGCACCACTACCTCCCAACCGTCTTTCAGAAGCCTATCCGCGAGATGGCTTCCTATGAAGCCTGCTCCACCGGTCATTAATGCCGAGGTCAAGCATGCTTTCCTCCGGATAATATGCTTGCTGAAGCTCCTTCTCCAACGCCTGTTTTGAAAACACTGCTTGCCCCAGCATCAGCAAAAGCCTTCTCCACCGCAGAAGCATCCTCAGGAGTTTTCACTAATGCTAGCAGAGACCCTCCCATCCCCGCGCCTGATATTTTTACCCCTAGGGCACCTGCTTCGAGAGCAGCGTTGCGCATTTCCTCAAGCTTGGGATGACTAACATCATAGTAATCTCTCAATAGAATGTGCTGCATGTTAACTATTTCGCCCAATGCCTCCGACCAGTCTTCAGTATGCTTCAAACCTAGCCTTTCTAGGCTCGCTTTATTAGCCGTCCTATACTTAAGGATTTCAAGAGCAACCTCGGTTGATCTCTGCATTCTGAGCGTGAAAATAATCCTGTTTGCAAGCTTCTTCGGCAGCGTGCTTAAGCAGTTTCCCAAAACGTCTTCCTCCAAAAGCCTCCACTCCACGCTTGCATGATTACCCTCCAACATTCTACGTAACGATTCAGAGATGTTTGATTCTCTAAGCATTTTAACGGCTGTGTCGAGTTCAGACTGTCTCGCGGGATGGATTTCGGCAGTGCTGTGTCTAACACCCGAGTCCGCTATCACAAATATCAGTCCACTACCGTCAAACTCCTCGACGCTTATGGTCGGTTTAAAATCAAGCTTTATAATTCCGCCGTAAGATGAAGCATACTGGTCAAGCCTCCCGCAGGGTATCCTCATGATATTGTGCTCAGCCTCGTAGGCGATTTCAGCCAGCTCCATCTTGCTCAAGCTTAAGCCGAGCAGCTTTGCATACATTGCTGCCAAGGAGACGTGTAGTGCTGCACTGCTTGCCAAGCCAGAGGCAACCGGTACTTCGCTATCAACGTAAATCGCCAAGCCTGTTTTCAACACTCCATATCTCTTTGAGAAAAGCATGTGGATCGATCTGAAGTAGTTTCCGAACCATTTTCCCTCCATTAGCTCAACTTCTTCGGATTTGAAAACATCCTCGCTCTCAACACCTTCTCTCTCCAGGGTTAGTGATTTTACTCTTACAACTCCCGGTTTATCGAGCTTGGAACAGGCGACGAAAGTTCTCTTCTCAATAGCCACTGGGACTACTGGGAGCATCTTATAGTCTTGATGAGTGTTTAGAAAATCTGCTCGACCGGGTGCTGAGGAAAAGCACGTTGCGCCGCCTTCGGATCTCGCCTTCTCCAAAACCTTTCTAGCCGCCTGGCTTAACTCCACAAGAACCCTCTTTACAAAACAGGTTTAAAAACGTTCTACAATCCTTAAATCCGGAGCCTTGTTTTTAAACATGGATTGGAAAAGGTCTGCGTAATACACTATTCTGAAATAGGGCTGAAGGGTCGTAACAGGCCTTTTTTCGAAAAGAAGCTAGTGGAGAATGTGAGACGTGTGCTCAGAGAGGTGTGTGATGCGAGGGTTAGGAGGCTTCAAGGAAGGCTCGTCTTCCCCCTAGGGGGCTCGGACCCTGGGAAAATCGCTGACAGCATTAAGAGGGTCTTCGGAGTGTCTTGGTTCGCCTTTGCTTCAGTATGCGAACCAAACGTAGAGTCCATAAAGAGAATTGTAATAGAGGAGGCTTCTAGGATTGCTGGGAGGGGGGATGCTTTAAAGGTTGAGGTGAAGAGGGCTGACAAGTCTTTTCCACTAACCTCTTTGGAGCTCAGCAAGATCCTCGGGGGAATTCTTGTCGAAAACCTTGGCGCCAAAATATCTTTGAAAAATCCTTCGAAAAAAGTTTACGTCGAGGTCTTGAAGAACGAGGCGTATGTTTTCACAGAGAGGATCAGGGGTCCCGGAGGGCTTCCAGTAGGCTCCTCAGGCAGGGTGCTTTCGCTTCTTTCAGGAGGAATAGACTCGCCGGTTGCATCGTACCTAATGATGAAGAGGGGTTGCGAGGTTTATTACCTCCACTTCCATCCTTTCCACGACAACTCTGAGGCTGAGAACTCTAAGATTATGGAGATAGTTAGGAGGCTCCTCCCCTACTCTGGTAAGACGGCAATAACCTTCATCCCCTCCTACGAGTTTCAAATAGCTACGGTGAACATACATGCTAAGTATGATCTTGTTCTTTTCAGAAGGTTCATGTTTAAGGTTGCGGAAAGAGTTGCAGAAGCGGAGGGTGCTAAAGCACTCGTCACGGGTGAAAGCCTAGCTCAAGTTGCTTCTCAAACCTTGGAGAACATGGTGGCGATAAGCACTGGTTTGAAAATGCCCATCTTCAGGCCGTTAATAGGCTATGATAAGGAGGAGATTATTGCATTAGCCAATAGAATAGGGACCTACGAGCTCTCAATCAAGCCATACAAGGATTGTTGCAGCATAATTGCGAGGCATCCTGAGACAAGGGCTAAGCCCGAGGTGGTTAAAGAGCTTGAAGAGAAAATAAACATGGATTCCGTGGTTGATAAGAGTCTTAGGCTTGCTTCAAGAGTCGTCGTAGATTGAAACTATTCTGCTGAAGCCTGTCCCCTATGCTCCGAGAATAGCATTGCGAATGCTCCTGCAGGCTTCTTCAAACGCTTCTCTAAGCTTCTCGCATGAGAAAGAGCCTATTGCGATCCTTTGGTCCCCGCCACCCTTGCCGTTGAAAGCTTTGCATATTTCTCTCAGCGCCTGTGCCGCGTTGACGTTGTTATCACTGCTTCCTATCAGGATGTTGCATGCTCCAGCCCATTCTAGGCCGATGACGTAGATAGAGGGGTTCTTGCTTACGAGTTCTCCAACAGTCTTCATAACAGTCTTAGCTTCAACCCCTTTGAGAATTGCTGTGTGAAGCTTCACTCTCCCCGATGGTTCTTCTGGAGGAATTTTTCTAACTATCTCTTCCGTGACTGCTGAGAGCCTTTTCCTTAAATCATCGTTTTCAGCCTTCATGTTTAACGCTGTTTTCTCCAGGTTTTTAAGAGGGGTGCCGAGTATCGATGATACTGATAGGCAGAGAGTGCTCAGCTTAACAGCAGTCTCCAAAGCCTTCTCCCCGACTTCGAAGTCGATCCTGTATTCGCCGCCGCTTTTGGAAACATGCGTCACCAGTATCATTCCGCACTCCCTAGTGTTTTCAACATGCTTCCCGCTGCAGGCTGAGTAATCGAAGCCCTCGACTTCAATAACTCTAACCCGTCCCTGAATACGCTCCCCGTGAGCCCTCAGGCTTGGAAAAGCTTTCTGAGCCTCCTCCAACGAGTTGAAGAAATGCTCCTTGACTACGCGGCCCTCTGAAATAATTTTGTTCGCCATTGCTTGGGCTTTAGCGAGCTCCTCAAATCTTAGCGAGTCTACTTCGACGAAGACTGAGCCGGAGCCCTCAGATACCTCGACCTTCCTCACCTTTAAACTGCCCTTTATCTTCTGCAGGCTCCCCATCAAAACGTGCTCTGCAGTATGCTCCCTGCTCAAAGGGGTATCGGTTAGGATAGCAATGTAAGCTTTAAAAGCCTTGTTGAAACACTGCTTATCGAGTGCTTGCGCTGAAATGTTGGACCCTTATAAAGTGAGGGAGGATTTCCCAAGCATTGTCGGAGACCACATATTCATGAATAATGCTGACTCCACAGGGATCCCTGTCCCAGTCCTAGAGAAGGTGCTTGCCTACTACAATGAGGTTAAGAGTAGGCCTGGTTCCGAAAGCACTTCTTCACACCGGGCTTTAGAACTCTACCAGGAGGCTCTTGAAACAATCCTTAAACACTTGGGGGCGAGTGAAGAAAACATAGTCTTTTCATCCAGCAATTTTCAAAGCCTAACAGTCATCCTCCAGAGCATAGAGCTCAGGAATAACGATGTTTTCCTAGTCTCCTCTAACACGCAGAGTAGAGTTATGAGCCTCCTCAAGGAATACGTTAGCGCCAACAAGGGTAGGGTTGAAGTAGTGGATCTGGATTCTGAGGATATTGAGGAGAGGCTTAAGGCTATTGTTAAAAAAGGTGTTAAAGCTGCTTTCATAACGCACGTCTGCGGAGCCACCGGGGCCATTACGCCACTGGATAAAGTGATGCCGGTTTTAAAAGACAAGGGTGTTATAACCATTCTGGATTCCACGTACTCTATGCAGAGGATGAAGCCTAACTTGCCGAAGATGGGTGTTGACTATGCTTATTTCAAATCGGGAAACATGTTTAGCATAGAGGGGGTTAGCGTCCTCTACTTCTCTGAAGAGAGGGCTAACAGTATTAAGAGAACGCAAGGGTATTCGATTCTTAAACGCGGCGAAGATGAGAAGCATGTGAATCTCGTTGCTCTAGCGGCAGCAATAAAGTATTTAGACGGATTAGGCTTCGAAGAGATTTTGAATCATGAGAGAAGCCTCGTAAATGAAATAACGAGCATTGCCGCTGGCGATGGAATCTCGTTTTACCAAGCCTCTTCTAAAGAATCTAGGACCGGAATATTATCTCTAACGTTGAGTCAACTTCCCTCCAACTTCCTTCAGATAATTCTAGAAGACCAGTTTCAAATAATCGCTGAATCAGGGAGATTCGACAGTCCCCTGCTTCTTCAAAAAACCGGTGGGAGAGATGCTTTAAGGCTTTCACCAACCATTTTCAATACTGTCGAGGAAGCGAGGAAAGTTGGAGAGAAGCTTGCTGAAATAAGGGAGTCGTGGAAGGAGAAGATTGTCGAGGAAAAGCCAGGGGAAGAAGAATCTCAACCCCTCGCAGAATAATCGGGGAAAGACTATTTAACTAGCTTCTTAGAGAAGTATGCCTCATGGTGAGACATGAATTCGCAGAGTTCAGGAGGCTGACCCCGGGCTACGACTGCGGGCTCTGCGGCAACGCTACGTGCTCCACGTTTGCGCGGAGGCTACTGCTAGGAGTTAACACTGTTTCGGACTGCCCCATACTCCATAACGAGGGTTATTCCGATAATAAGAGCAGGATCGGGGAGATGCTTAAGGAGGGGGTAGTGCACAGCTCCACTTCAATACTGACGGTTCCAGGCCTTAAAACCAAATATGCCCATCCGAACTATTTCGAAGAGCGTGTCGAAAAGCTCCCAACCAGGTTTCTGGACTACGATACTGCACGCTACCTCCTCGGCCTCCTGTGGAAGATCGAAGACGATAAGGGGGCTAGGACGGAAGTCATAGACACCGTCTTCGGAAACCTTAGGTTTCTCATTACAACCGGTGGAAGAATATGCGTTAACCTTGGGGAGCAGAGGACTGAGGAGAAAGAGCTCGTACAAATATTGTACAAGGTTCTCTGGGGCGCAGTAGACTTGCTCCGCAAGGCTGAGTATGCCCCAGGAACGGTTGCACTCTTCTCGAATACGTCGGAGGATGTTGCTTAGACTACAGCCCGCCATCAGGCCCGCAGCTGACTAAGGCCCCCTTCCTCCAAAGGGGCCCGCCTAGACGTGTTGACGAAAACCCTGAGATGATACTGCCGTCTTTGCCAAAGATGCTTCAAGACGCTACGGGCGGCGGTTATGCGGAATATTTTAAGAAAATTGGAGAAATACTCATGAACATAGGGATGATTGTTGAAGGGCTCGGAAGCAGCCAGGCTAAGAGCATATCTCTCCTCATATCGAAGCATAACAGTCTGATAGGGGATATCGTTAAGAGCATTGCTTCAGTAAGCATTGAAGAAGCATCTAGGCTTGTTGTGCTCGCGGGGCTCTTCCTAAACCTTAAGCGTGCTATTGAAGCACTCGACGCCATATCTTTCCTCTTCGAAGGCGGTGAGGAGCCTGTCGAGTCCCAGAGGAAGAATGTTAAAGAGGCTTCTGAGATACTTTTAAAGGCTTTCGGGAACCTTGAGGCAGGGAGGGAGAGGGAGCTGGACGAGGTTCTCTCCAAGTTTAAGCTCTTAAAGATGACTCTCGGCGGCGTCGATAGGATAAGAAGCAATACTCTAGCCATACTGATTTACAAAATGGCTTACAACGGTTATTGCGCGGCGAGAGTTGCCAGAGGCCTCGTATAACCAAGCCTTATTCCACAGAGAAAAAAGAGAGAACCTTTGCAACCAAGCAGCCGAAAACATAAGTCTGAACTGTCAGAACCGTATAGATGGCTCTGAGAACACGACTACTCTCAGCATTCCTCCTCTTGATCAACGCGACTGACAGGTCTACAATATGTCTAACAATTGCCTTGGATTTTTCGCTTCCAGCGATGCGTTGAGCTATCGGCGGGCTTATTCCGTAATACCAGTTAACCATCCTTTTACCAATGCTACTCAGCATCAGTTCATCCCTGAACCCTTTCAAAAGCCCTAAGCTGGCTTCAGAGCCAGTGCCGTACACTGCGGTAGAGATGAAGCATAGACCAGGTTCCTCCTCCTCAGCTTCGATAGGCGTGTCTGGAGGCAGCTCTTCCTCCTTCAGCTCCTCCTCAATCTTACTCTGCATCTCCTTGTTGTAGCCCTGCTCATTAACCATGTACCTTATCGTTATCAGCTTAGGCGGTCCCCGTCCACACAGGCACTTAAAAACCCCGACCACATACCTCATGTACGGATAGTAAAGTATGTAGCCGTCAACCTTACACAAGCATCGTAAAGTGGGGCCTATTCTGAGCGCCCGGTTCACCCGTATGATCTTAGGGTTCTGCTTTTTGAAGTAATCGTTAAGCATATGTTCGGCCAACTCCTCTTCAAGCCTCTCAACCCCACCGGCTGCTTCAGCAGAGGCGCTTGCAAGATCACTTGCCAGACCTGGGAAGATGATGTCGAAAAGCTCCGATAGCAAGGCATCCGGTAAGTAGCGGAGGATATCGCCCCTCGCCTCAATTAAGCCAAGCAGATGTACAACAGCTTTCTTCACCACTTCTCCCAAAGTTGTCGCCGGCTTTATGGCTACCGATATTGAAGCAGCAACCACCGTAAAGCCTATGCTCCTCACAGCTTCCACCAGAGGCTTTTCAAGAATCGCCTCTATTGCTAGAGCGCATGAGTCAGGGCATTCGAAGAATCCTTCAACCCTCTTGCTCATCTTAACTTTTCCGAATTCGTGAGCCATTCCCAACATGATCTGGTCTTGATTAAGGTACAGGGGCTTTTGGTAGACCTGGGGTTTAGGAGCTTTCTCTTGGGGTAGTGGAGCTGGCTCCTCTAGTGGTTTCTCTAGGGGCTCGGGTGGAAGAACCAGTTTCTCCAGCTTTCTCGGGGCTTCTTCAGGCGGCGGGGATGGTGGAGGCGGTGGTGGCGGTCTCCTCCTGCATTTATCCAACTTCTCTCTAAGTCTTCCAGCCTTTTCTCCAGCTTCTTTCAAACCGGTTCTCAGCTTTTCTAATTCCTCCTTGGCTTTCTCCTCCTGCTGTTCAGCCTGCTTCAACTCATCTATTGCCCTTCTTTCCTCTTCCTTCGCCTCCTCCAAGCTTTTCTCAGCCCGCCTTATCTCCTCCTCCTTCAGCCTCTTCTCGCGCTCCCTAAGCTTCTCCAAGGCATCCGGTTCCCCAAGCCTCTCCCACTCCCTCATGCATTCCTCTGCAGATATCTCGCCACTCTTGTATCTCTCCCACGCTCTCTCAGCCTCTCTGTTCTTGAGCCTTAGATCGATGTCCGTGATTCTCTTCTTCCTTCCCTCCTCAAGGGTTTCAACCCATGACTTCGGTTCCTCCTGTTTCCTCGCTTCCTCCAGCCTCCTACTAGCCTCCTTAACCCTCTTAGAAGCATCGTTCAAACGGGCTTTCGCCTCCTCCCTCCTACGCTTAACCTCAGCAAGTCTTTTCTCAGCTTCAGAAAGCTTCTTGGCCTTTTCCTCAGCCTCCTTCTCAGCCTTCTTCAATCCGATGCTCGTGATGAAGCACATCCAGTATAGTAGCAAGTAGGTTAAGACAGCTAAGGATAAGATAGCTGATACGGTTATTAGAATGAGGGGAACAGGCATGGGGAAGGCTTCTTCCGCGGGGAGAGAGACCTCCTTAACGATTCCGGTTGAAGCGTCGATCGAAACCTTTACTTCCTGCCCCCGGTAGGAAAACTTGATTTCATGCTCTCCTTTGGGGACTGAGAATATAATCAGAGTTCCGTTTCCACTGGTTTCAGCAGTCTCAGCCTGGATTGTGCCGTCTGGAGAAGTTATCTCCCATTTCACCACAGCGTTGGAGACAGGGTTGCCTGCAGCATCCTTCAAAACAAGCTTAGCATCATAAACCTCACATGACACACCTATCTCTAATGGTTCAGAAACATTATAGCCAGTATCAAGAACAGGACACACATCAACACCCTTGTACCATACCTTCTCTATTCTCCACCCTCCCTCATCAACCCAGGCTTCGTAGGACGTCAGGTTGAGCACCCCGCTTGGACCTGAGAGCTTAACCCAGCTAGGGGAAATGCTTCTTCCAGCCTTGTCTCTGAAAGAGAGCGAGAAGAGATGCTGGGTTCTCCAAGTTGCCTCTATTGAAAGAGGATGGTCCACTTTCAGGGAAACAATGGGATCACTAGATACCATGTCGCCAACCCAGCCGTTGAACATTACTCTGGAGCCAGCGGAGATGTTTACTACTGTTGGAGCAGAGATGTTAACGATAATCCCCTCCCCAAGCCAACTTGACTGGGCAAGATCACCGTAGCGTGAAGAAACAGTAAGAAGATGCTCTGTGACGAATTCTGCGGTTAACATCGTATCGTATTCCACGACTATCGGCCTGGGGTTTGAAGGATTCCCGTCTGACCATTTTGAGAAAAATTTTCGAGTAGCTTCTGAGATTTCAACCACATGCTGGACTTCAACAACATGGTCACCGGGCCTCACATGCTTGCTGAGCCTTCCTAAGGGGCCAGCAGTATAGTTTACACTATCTATCCTAATTAAAGTGCCGGGGAGAGTGTTCACAGTCAACTCGTAAACAGAAATAGAAGTCGAATAGGTTCCATCATCCGGGGCTTTATCGCCAATTAGATTCACCTCAGTAATAATTTTCCAACGCAATGTGTTTTTTAAACTGGGAAGCTCGCTCCTAGGGAGCAAGATGGATATGGTATCTTGTTCACTCAGAATCTGGAACTCTGCCTCAGTTCCTAACGCGATCCAGAAACCATCATAGCCTGCTCTCTCTAATTTCCAACGTTCCTCCTCCAGATTGTAAACTACTGAGTATATTGTGTCAACCCCGTCGAACGGAATATCGAGACAATTATTCTCAATCCTTTCATCCTCATCAACACCTACCGTGAAGCTCGTGAAAAACTCTGGTTTCTCAGGAACTGGGCCAGCAAGTTTTAACGTGAACCTAAGCCATTCTGGGTAGACGGACAGGGTTGCCTTAACTATGTCTGAATAAGGGACACAGGTTTCCATTGGAGCAGTTTGGCCCATGTATATTAAAATAAGGTCTTGTAAATCATCTGTAACCTCTTCCTCGAATATTAATTCTCCTAATACTGTGTTTGCAACCGTCTCAGTGACTTTTGAATCAAACGCTGAAAGTAGAAGCAGCGAAAAAATTAAGGCCGAGGCGAGTTTAAAGATATTTTTATTTTTAACCATTCCAACTCCCTTTCTGCATATCCAGACGCCTCGGTTTAGAACGTGCTGGAGGCAAGCATATTTAATTAGGCATCCTGGCTTTTAAAGCTTTAGGCTCAATGGTTCACAGAAAGTAAATACTTTAGCTTAGACCCCTTACTTCTAACTGTTGCTTTAGCCTTCCCCGGTTTCCAAACACTGTTTTAAAATAATTCTGCCGTCTTTTCTTTCACTGAATCTTTAAGGCTTCAACTCCCGGAAGCTTCTCCCCGGAAAGGTAGCTGATTAAGGCTCCTCCAGCAGTGCTTACGAAACCTATTTTATCGTATACGCCTGCTTTCTCAAGAGCTGAGATAGAATGCCCGCCACCGACTACGGTAAAAGCCTTTGAAGAAGCAGCAGCCTTGTAAAGTTCTATCGTTCCCTTTGCGAAAGCATCTTCTTCAAAAACCCCGACTGGACCATTGAAAACTATCGTGTTTGCATTACTGATTTCCCTGGAATATACTCTTATTGTTTCAGATCCTATGTCTTTCAACGGGTATTCGATCGGTAGCTGCGAAACCATGTACTCGACTCTTTCGCCGTTAGCGTCGGCAGCATAATCGTATGGTAGCAATACTCTTTGAGAATGCTTGCCTAGTATTTTTGAAGCGTTTTCACGGAATTTGCTTAAGCCTTTTTCTTCTATAAGTTTAGAGTTTACTTCCCCCAGCCTAAAGCCGGCTGCTTCATGGAAGACTTGCGCAATCATGCCGCCTATCAGAACCTTGTCAGCAATATTCCTGTCAAGAACGTTCTCAATCACTTTGAAAGTCTCCTTCGCCTTAGCTCCTCCCAGCACATAGAGGCAGGGTTTTGAAGGATTGTCGACAACCTTTTCCAATGCTCTAAGCTCCCTCTCCATAACTCTCCCAGCTGCTGAAGGCAGCACTGCCGTGAAACCTATTACTGAAGCATGAGCCCTGTGAGACGCTGAAAAAGCATCGTTAACGAAAAAGTCTGCGAGAGGCGCTAGCGTAGAGACCAATGCTCCCCTAGCATGCTCTTCCGCAGTCTTTGTCTCAGTCTCCTCGTCGAGCATCCTAACGTTTTCAAGCAATAAGGCTTCGCCGGGCTTAAGCTCCCTTATGGCGTTGATAGCGTTCAACCCAACGATATCATTAACGTATTTGAGTTTCTTAACATACTTCAACATAGCCTTGTAATGCCTACTGAAATCCGTGAAATCTGGATCACCCTTCCTACCCTGGTGTCCGAGTACCACTATTTTCGCATTCTTATTTATAAGCTCGTTGATTGTTTCAGAATGCTCCCTTATCCTGGAATCGTCTATGATCTCTAGTGTTTGAGGATCAAGTGGAGAGTTTATGTCGACTCTGAGAATAACCGTCTTACCATTAAAGTTGAAATCATCCAGAGTCTTAAATTTCAAAGCCATTTTTCCTCTCTTAAAAGCATGTTTAAGACCTTTTTTAAGTTATCTCTAAAAGGTTTGAACAACCTGGATACTGGTTGAGAACAGACGAGGAAAACAATTTAATCAGCAACGCGTAAAGGCTCTATAGCATTGTACCGCTGGTGTCGGCGTCGAGGAGGACCCGGAAGGCCGATGAGTCCTAGGCTCCTAGGCTTCAAGCCGGGGGTAATGGTTTTCATACCGTCTCCAGCAATCCCGCGAGCATTAGGCTGCGAGCCGATTTACATGGGTTACGATGAATACGAGGCGTTCCGCCTAACCTACTACGAGAAATTAAACCAGGAGGAGGCTGCTAAACGCATGGGTGTTTCCAGGGGAACATTATGGCGTTGTTTAGAGAGCGCTAGGGACAAGATTGCCCGCATGCTGGTTGAGCACCGTCCTCTCATAGTTACTTCTGAAACTCCGCCTGATGGAGGTAATCCTCCCTAGGGCCGATACCGAAAAGTTTTTATGTGCAATAGCACAATATTGTCAGGGTGATGAATGCAGGTATAGACCGTGGTTTGGACCCTGGCCTGGAAGAGGGCCTTTCAGCCATCTCCCGCCTTGGCAGAGACCGGGATGGTACTTGGGCCGAGGATGGTGCTGGCGCTACCTGTACGCATATTGGCGTTACCCTACGACTCCTGTGGATCCAAGGTCGGAGCTAGAGGCTTTAGAAGCTTACAGGAGCGATTTGGAAGAGGAGCTTAAAGGAGTTGATGCGAGAATAAGAGATTTGAAAGAGCTTTTAAGCAAGGAATCTGAGAAACCCTAGGAGAAGAGGGATCATGAAGGCTAGGATCGTCATACCTGTCGCTGGAGAAAACGGTTTAGATTCGCGGTTGGCAGAGCACTTCGGCAGAGCTCCGTATTTTGCAGTTGTAGACCTTGATGAAAAGGGGGAGGTTTCGAGAGTCGAAATCGTCCCGAACACTGGCGAGCACTTCGGAGGCGCTTGGCACATGCATGACAATATTCTTAGCCTTAAGCCTGATGCTGTAATAGTTTACGGGATGGGGCCGAGGGGGCTTGCCAGTTTTCAAAACGCGGGGGTAGCTGTCCTGAGAGCTAATGCAAACACCGTGAGGGAGGTCGTTGCAGCATATAGGCGTAATGAACTCCAAGAGTTGACTGAAGGCTGTCTCCAAGCCCGGCATCGTTATTAATTTTTTACTGGATGGGGTTTTAATTCCATTTTTCAGGTAAAAACCAGATTTCAACCTAGTCGAAATCTTTAAAAAAGAATAATTCAGCCCTGTGCTCGATAGAAAATGGAACAGGAAAAACAGGAGGTTTACAAAGAGTTTAAAGAGTATATTGTTCCCCCTTCTTGGAAGGACAAGGTATGGAACATAGAGGATTTCAAAAAGTTTCACGAGAACACTGTTAAGGATAAGGAGTCTATTGAGAAATGGTGGGTCCAGTGGGCTGAGCAATTACCGTGGTTTAAAAAATGGGATAAGGTTCTTGACGACAGTAACCCGCCTTTCTACCGTTGGTTTGTAGGAGGGGAGATTAATCTCGCCTATCTTTGCACAGACTGGCAGGTTGAGAAAGGTAGGAAGAACAAGCTTGCGTTGATATGGGAAGGAGAGCCGGTTGACGAGGCCACTGGGCTCCCTAAGGAGGTTAGAAAATTCACCTATTACGACCTTTACAGGACCTCGAACAGGATCGCATCAGCACTTAAGGAAAAGCTGAGGGTGAAGAAGGGCGAGGTCCTTACTCTGTACCTTCCGATGGTTCCTGAACTACCCTTCTACATGCTCGCCTTGCAGAGAATAGGGGCTAAACACAGCATCGTGTACAGTGGTTTCAGCGCGGTGGCTTTAGCCGATAGGGCTGAGGCAGCCGGCTCAAGAATAATCGTCACGGCCGACGGCCTCTACAGGAGGGGGAGGATAATAAAGCTCAAGGAAGTTGTGGACGAGGCTGTGAAAATACTGGCGGAAAGGGGACATAGAATAGAGAAGGTTATTGTAGTCAGGAGGACGGATAGGACGGATATTCCGTTCGACGAAGCTAGAGACATGTGGCATACCGACTTATTGGCTGGTGTACCGGAGAACGTTAAGGTTGACGCTGCTCCCCTGCCGTCTGACGACTTCTCCTACATACTCTACACCTCTGGAACAACCGGTGCTCCCAAGGGTTCTCAAGAGTCTGTGGGGGGCTATGCTGTTGGCCTGTACGCGACGATGAAAATGATATTCGACGTCAAGGATGATGATATCTACTGGTGTACCGCAGACATAGGCTGGGTAACAGGGCATTCCTACATAGTCTATGGGCCTTTTATGACGGGGGTCACTTGCATCATGTACGAGGGTGCTCCAGATTACCCTGCTCCAGACAGGTGGTGGAGTATTATAGAAAGATACGGTGTCACCGTTTTCTACACTACTCCAACCGCCATAAGAATGCTCATGAGGTTTCCCGACGAGCTTGTTAAGAAACACGACCTTTCGACAATCAGGATAGCTCACTCCGTCGGAGAGCCGATAAACCCTGAGGCATTCAGATGGCTGTACGCAAACGTATGTCGTAACGATGCAGTGTGCTCCAGCACGTGGTGGATGACTGAAACGGGGCACATACTTACTGGCCACTTCCCAGGGCTGGGCAAGGTATTCCCGCTTAAGCCAGGTACCAACGGTTACATGCTTCCAGGAGTTAAAGCGGATGTTGTTGACGAAGATGGCAAGCCGTGTCCTCCGGGTGTGAGAGGATACTTCGTCATAAAGACGCCTTGGCCAGGTATGTTGATGAGCCTATACAAGGACCCGCGCAGGTATGTTGAAACATACTGGAAGAGGTGGGAGGGCTGTTTCTGGACTGGCGACTATGCTGTTAAGGATCAAGACGGGTACTTCTGGATACTTGGCAGGGCTGACGACGTTATCAAGGTTGCTGGGCACAGGATAGGTACCGCTGAAGTAGAGTCTGCAATGATAATGCATCCTGCTGTGGCGGAATCCGCGTGCGTCGGAAAGCCTGACGAGCTTAAGGGAGAAGTGCCGATGGTATTCACGGTCTTGAAGCATGGATACAATGGTACCCCTGATCTAGAACAGGAGTTGAAAATGCACTTGAGGAAGACCATAGGGCCCCTGGTGGCGTCGGATGCGATTATAGTCTTCATAAATGCTGTCCCGAAGACTAGGAGCGGCAAGATAATGAGGAGGCTTCTAAGAGCCGTTGTTTCCGGTAAGCCTCTGGGAGACGTTACTACGCTCGAGGATGAGACTGCTGTGAAAGAAGTCGCGGAAGCGTACAAGATGGTTAAGGAAGCAATAGAGAGGCGGGGCTAAGCATTAACGCTCCAATTAGTCTGGAAAATGAACGGCAAAATAATTGTTCTAATAGGCTTCTTGATAAACGTGTGTTTAGGCGCTGTATACTCCTTCAGCATTTTCAGGAAGCCTCTGGAAGATTTATGGGGGATAAGCGCTACTCAAAGCGGCCTTCCCTTCATGGTTTTCCTCATGTCCTTCTCGCTATTCATGGCGCTTTCAGGAGGGCTGATCAAGAAATGGGGACCCCGGAGGACGAGCCTGCTCGGAAGCATAATGGTGGGTGCAGGGTGGATCGGTGCCAGCTTCTCACCGAACATAGAGGTGATGACAATCCTATACGGGGTTATAGGGGGCGCCGGCGTGGGTGTTGCATACGGTTGTCCGATAGCAGTATCGGCTGCATGGTTCCCCTGCAGGAGTGGCTTGGCAATAGGCTTGACTGTAATGGGCTTCGGGCTCTCAGGGTTGATAGTTGCCCCCGTGTTAACGAGCCTTGTAGAGGCGCTAGGTCCTTTACAAACCTTCCTCTATACGGGGCTTGCTTTCCTAATAGTCCTAACCGTATTATCGTTGACCCTGAGCCTTCCATCGGGGAGTGGTAAAGCAGTAGGTGCTGCTGGCGGAGCGGATTTGGAGACCCAGGGTTTTAACAGGATTCAGATGGTTAAGACAAGTAGTTTCTATGCGCTGTGGTCCGCCTACATGCTGGGGTGTCTTGCAGGCCTTATGGCGATAGGAATATCCTCGCCTTTCGGCAGGGAGGTCGCCAGGATTGACGAGTATACTGCTAATCTCATGGTATCAGTCTTCTCGGTGTTTAACGGTTTGGGAAGACCATTGTTCGGATGGTTAACCGACAGGCTTAACCCAAGAAGAGGAGCAATTCTTTCATTCGTTTTAATACTCGCATCCTCCGCCATACTCTACCTCTTTGGCGAGGGTAATCCATTCGCGTATATAGTGTCCTTCAGCATCCTATGGCTAAACCTCGGAGGATGGCTTGCGATGGCTCCGGCGATGACTAAAACTCTATTCGGCACAAAACACTACTCGGAGAATTACGGGGTTGTCTTCACTGCTTACGGCGTAGGAGCAATCTTGGGTACATTCTCATCAGGGCTCCTTAGGGATGTTACTGGAACGTATGTCTCAGTCTTCCCAATCGTAATGCTTCTCGCAACAATGGGGATCCTAATAGTGTCCCTGGGTTTGAAACCTGTTAAGCAACAAGCATCAACCAATTAATCCCAGTCATAGGCGGGTTCATCGTTGTTGAAAGTGTAACGAATACTCCTAAATCTTCCAGTCAAATCCTTAACTTCCTCTCTAACAGCGCCCGCCGAATCAGGATCCTTAACCACCCTGGCTATCAAATTCGCTATAAGGCTCATTTCGCTCCTACCCATTCCGAGCCTCGTAACCTCCTGCACGCCCAGCCTTATGCCGCTAGCCATGGTTTCAGACCTATCCGTTGGAAGCGGCGTCATGCTCGTTATTATATTGGCTTTTTCAAGGTTTCTCGAAACCTCCATCGCAGCACCCTCCTTGACCCTGAATATTACTTGATGCGACTTTGTGAACCCCTTATCGGCGCATATCACGTCTAAACCATTGTTGTATAAGGATTCTGCTAAGGACTGAGCATTAGCCACAACGTTCTTAGCATACTCCCGTCCGAAAGCGAGGAACTCCGCCAGGGTGTAGGCTAATGCTGCAACCCTGCTTATGTGATGGTTGTTAATCATGCTTAAAGCGACCCTGTCTATAGCGTCGCCATACTGCCTCTTGCAAAGTATTATCCCGCCTTGGGGTCCGAAGAAAGTCTTGTGAGTGCTTCCAGTCATGACCGCCGCCCCCTCTCTCAAGGGGTCTTGAAAGTTGTCCCCCGCTATCAAACCAAGCACATGAGCCCCGTCGTAGACAGTAACCGCTCCCACGTTGGAAGCGGCATCAGAAATCTCTTTCACCGGCTGTGGGAACAGGATTTCGGAGGCACCCAGCATCACCATCTTCGGCATGACTTTAGCGATCATCTTCACAGACTGGTCGACATCTACATTGTATTCCTCCGCGTCGAACGGTAGGGGGACCATGCTGACGCCGTGATACCTGGAGACCTCCCTAAAGCTACTGTGACCACCGTCCATGACGCTCAACCCCATCATCGTGTCCCCTGGTCTTGTTAGAGCGCCTATTGCAACCAGGTTTGCCACCGTCCCTGAAATAGGGAGTGTGTTAACATGCTCGACTCTGAAAAGCTTTCTGGCGAGGAACTGCGTCAACTCCTCAAGCTTATCTATGTACTCGCATCCCCTATACATTCTCTCGTAAAGGAATCCGACGGCATACCTGTGACCCATGTCGCAAGTGAGGAGCCTCCTAACCCCCCTGCTCGTAATATTCTCGCTCGCAATGAGGTTCAGGGAGGATCCTCTGAAAGCATGGTGGCTCCTAACTATTTCGAAAACCTCTTCCGCAAGGCTTTTCTCAGACAATTGCGCGAGCTTGAAGCAAAACGCCCCTTAAAAAGTTTCTAGTCTCCAGAGTTTTACGCATAAATATCCGCGTGCGCGCGGTATTCGTAATGAAAGGAGGCTTAAGGCAGAGGGTTAACCTCAGGATTGGGAGTACGCTGCTCGTAGACGGTCCAGCCACTGTGCACGTTGTTGAAGGAATGGTTAACGTGATGGGGGCGGTTTTCGCCGAAGGCAGTAGTTTGAAAGTCAGGAGGTTCAGGAGAATGCCTTTTTATGCTGAACATTCTGACGCCGAGCTCCTTATCGACGGTAGAAAGTGCCAAATGGTAGAAGGATCGACAATACCCAACAGTTGGATAGAGTGCGCTGAGAAAACAGCGGGCGACGAGGCTAGGCTAATAGCGATAATCGGCGGCACCGACTCGGGGAAGACGAGCCTAGCAACCTTCTTGGTAAACTACTACCTTAATTTTCAAGGCGAGGTCGGGGTTGTCGACGGCGACCCTGGCCAGAACGACTTGGGTGTTCCAGGAACCGTTAGCGCTGGCGTTGTGAATAAGGGTTTAAGCGACCTCTGCCAAGTCAGATCGGAGATAATTGAATTCATAGGCTTAACGGCTCCGGAAGCAGGGGCTAGGGAGTTGAACGAATCAATAGCCAAGGTTATCGATAGACTTGTAAAAAGGAGTGTTGGGAAGATCGTGCTGAACACAGACGGGTGGGTTAGCCCCAATGGGTTGAAACATAAGGCTGAGCTCATGAACATGATTAAACCCTACTTCATAGTCTCGCTGCTGGAGGAGGATGCTTCCACCTTCTTCGCGAAAGAAATCGATAAAAGCATGAGGCTTATCTGGGTTGAGCCCCCTCCTTATGTGAAGAGGAGGAGCAGGGTTCAGAGGAGGCTTCTCAGGATGCTGAAATACAGGAAGCACTTTGCGAAATCCAAGGTCGTGAGGATGAGTATTAACGAGGTAAGGTTTGTAAACCATCCTTTCATAAACGGGGAACCAGTATCCTTATCGGAAGACCTTGCAAGAGGACTGGAAATCATGGAAGCAAGGCTATTCATGGGGGGAACTTATGTTAAAACCAGAGGAGCGTTAGACGACCCTGTCTTCATTGAAGCTGGAGGGAGAAGCATTATCTTACTTGGAGAGGGCTGGGAGAGAGGCCTTCTGGTAGGGCTTGCTAAAGGAGACACTTTCCTTGGAGTAGGGGTGATAGAGTCTTTAACGGATAAGGAGGTTGCTGTCAGAACACCGTTATCGTCTAGGTTCGACTCGATAAAGCTGGGCGAAATAAAGCTGGATCCTGTTTTCAACGAGAAGAGTTTCCACTGGAGGCTGAGAAGCATCGATTAAAAACACGGGTAGGAATATAGTTTTATGGAATGGTTTTAAGATGTTAACGCATTCTTGAGTTCTATTAGAGAACTATCTACAAGCTTCGTTTCTGCAACTGCTTCTGAAAGGTCGACGCTCACTATCTCAGTGCCTCTTAACGCAACCATCTTACCGAAAACGCCTTTTCTCACAAGCTCCACTGCAGCATATCCCAGCCTTGTAGCGAGAACCCTGTCGAAAGCTGTTGGAGACATCCCCCTAACTATATGGGCAGGGGCAACAGCCCTCGTTTCAAAACCGGTCGCCTTCTCAATCTCCTTGGCTAGGAACTCGCCTATCCCGCCCAGGTAAACATGCCCAAACTGATCTACCTTAGTATCCTTGGTTATGGGCCCCTTATAGTCTGCTATTAGGGCTCCCTCCGCGACGACTATCGTCAAGCTCCCCTTGCCCTCAGCCTTCTTCTTTTTAACGAGCTCTACGACGTCGCTTATTTTGAAAGGCTCTTCAGGTATGAGAATCAAGTCGGCGCCGGCGGCGATTCCAGAGTATAGGGCTATCCACCCCGCGTGCCTACCCATTATCTCAACCACCATTATCCTATCCATAGCCTCCCCAGTCTTCTTCAACGATTCTATGGCTTCCATCGCAGCGTTCACAGCTGTGTCGAACCCGAAGGTATAGTCGGTGCCTTTAAGGTCATTGTCTATTGTTTTCGGGACCCCTATGACTTTCAAACCGGCTTCATGCAGCCTCTTGGCTGCTGTAAGAGTATCGTCCCCGCCTATGGCTATTAAAGCATCGAGGCCGAGCTTCTTAAAGTTCTCTATGCACCTCTTCATTGTTTCCTCATCCTTCACCGGGTTCGTCCTCGAAGTCTTTATCACGGTTCCCGCCTCGCCAATCTTGTCCTCTAAGTCGCTGTAACGCAACGGGACAGTATCCATCTTAAGCAACCCTGCCCAGCCGTATCTTATGCCTACGACTTGGATCCCGTATTGCTCAGCCCTCTTCAAAACTGCTCTTATCACAGCGTTTAAACCGGGAGCGTCTCCCCCGCCTGTTAAAACTCCCACCTTCATCTCTCGCACCTTAAAGCCTAAATACCAAGAGGGAGAGTTTTTTAACTTTACCCTCTTATGGCTGAAACCCTGGAGACTATCAGTGGAATGAGCAGTTCATCCAGGGTCAAGGAGCCGTGGGCCCCGGCTTTAACGAACTCCGGCTCAGTCCTCTCCTTTAAGTCGTAATGGAAGACGAGCCTCCCCTCTCCTCTGGAGAGCGCTACGTAGTCCCCAACCCTGTCTAAGACGCATGGGTTGACCTCTCCGAGGCCGAATAACCCTTTTTCCAAGAGCTTTTTCGATTCTAGTAAAACGATGTCTCTACTAATCTTCCTGTGGGAAATTCTTTCAAGTATCCTCGCCTCCTTTTTCACGTAGAGGTATGCCGCTCTAGATTCTCCAGCCGGAGGCATTAGGAGGCTCTCGTCGAGCCACTTCAATTTTTCGATTCTAATCGACTTCTCGTCTCTAACCTTTGATTGACCGTGGTCGGAGGTGATTACGAGCAGCGTTCTTCTAGCAACCTCGGGAGCAACATTGCTGATTACTGTTTTCAGGAGGGTTAAAGTATTGGCCAGCTCCAGCTCAGCCTCCTGACTAAAGGGCCCGTAGTGATGAGACTGGGCGTCGAAACCATCCCAGTAGGCCATTACGAAATCGGTCTTCTTATCGTTAATGAGCTTAACAAGGTTTGTTGCGAAATCCACAGTGGTTAAAGCTGGCACTATTTCAGAATCCTTGTAGAGAATAGTCGAGAGGCCGCTATTCCTTATACCGTATCTTATTAGCGTTTTCGATCGGAGCCCTGCCTCCTTAAGCCTCTGCGTTAGAACCTTGGTCCCCAAAAGCTTTTCAACGCTCATGCCGAGCTCGAAAATCCTGTTCCTCCTCTCGTCGTTGACTGGGCTGAGGGATATCATGTTAACCATTGAGCTAAGCTCCTTCATGAAGATGATGTAGGCAACGATTCCGTGCTCCTGCGGGGTTAAACCAGTGTTGAGGCTCGTCAGTGCTGTCGACGTCGTGGAGGGGAATACTGACGTCAAGGCCTTAAAGCAAGTCTCCCCTTTTAGAAGAAGGTCTTTCAGAAGCTTCCTAAGCTTCTCAGAGGATTTTGTGAAAACATTGAGGCCCATCGCATCCATGATTATGAGGACAATCCTGTCGACGCTTCTAAAACTCGGTAAAACATCCTCCTTGAGCGTTTTCCCCTGGGGCTTAGCTCCCATGAACCTCGCCAAGCTATTTGAAAGGTTTGGGAGGGAGGAGCCGTCGTACCTGGGCATGAAGAGGCCGGATGAAAACTCGCGGAGACCAATTTCTTCAACAGCATCCTCCAGTTTAGAAAGCATGCGAAAAATCTGCACAAACATATAAAAATACTTTGTCTCGAAGACGTCTTGGAGTAGAATCAATATTGAAGAGGCTCGGCTTCACCTACTTGCAGGAGGAGGATACTCTTATCCTGGATCCGCTGGAACCTGGCGAGGCCATGGTGCCTCTTCCAGAAAACGTGTTAAGAGTCTTCTTCGAAAAGACTGGAGAGGGCTTCAGCCTCTCGTTGCAAGCCTTGAGAGGAGAAAAGGTGCTTAGATTACTTGTTCTCAAGGACTCTGGCCCGGCTGCTCTCCGCCTTACCGAGGATGTTGCTGAGAGAATAGGCTCTCTGAAAATAAGCTGGAACCTTAGGGACTTGAAGATAGAGGGGTTAAAACTGGGGGAGAAGCAGCTCGAACTAAACTTCGTTTCTGTCCCTCTTAGCGCTGAGAGTATTTGAATCCTCTTAATCTGCTTCTTCAAACCAAGGTTGCTCAGGCCTCTCCCTCAACCTTCTAAATTTCTCCCTGAGCCTTCTTGTCTCTCTCCTATGCCTAAGCAGGGCGCTTATCAAGAAGAGTAGGAAGCTGAGAAATATCGCAATCATGTATACGAAGAAGAAAGTGGAGAGGTCTACCTGAGCCCTAAGCATTTTCAAAGGCTCAGCGGCTTCGCCTATATATGTTTTTCCCGTAATGGTAATCTTTTTAAAGAGCCTGCTTGCCTTAGCTGAATAGCCTTGCTCAAAGCATACCTGCTCATAGTCTGCGAAGTAGGTTTGGAGAAGGATGTTGAAGAAGCTATTCGCAAGATTGAAAACGTTACCAGCGTGGACGTCGTATACGGCGAGTACGACGTAATAGCGACAGTAGAGGTTAACGATATTAAGCAGCTCGACAACGTTGTCACGCAGATCAGACGTATAAAGGGAGTTTTAAGAACGATGACGCTCCTCTGCGATTAAATCATATTCTTAAGCCGCCTATTTCTACTCTGGATAAAGAGACCCTCCAAGACTCATAGTCTCTTACGGCGAAGCTCGGCTGCTCCAGAACATTCTCCTTTGAGCGATAAACCAACGTGACCACTGGCCTTCTCCAAAGCCTCCCCTTACTGACCTTAACCTGCTCCAAGATACTCAGCGGCACCTCTAGCCTAATTAATATCCTCCTATTCCTCCTGCCCACGTGCTCCTCGAAGAAAATTCTCTGGCTGGTTAATACGAGCGCGCCCTTTAAAGGCGCTTCAAGAAATGTTGAGCCACCTATGAATTTTGCAGAATCCTCGAAAATCAGGTTTTCACCCATCGGGAGCTTCCTTTCGGACATTCTTAGAAGCGGACGGGCTGCTCAGTCTTATGTTTTACTGTCTGTTTAAAACAATGCTCGCGTTTTACACCTGAAAAAGCATATTTATCTCCTGTGCGTATTAAAAAGGGTTGAAAAAAGTTGGGGGAGAAAGATGAAGAGGCTCAGAGGCTTGCCGAGTTGAAACAATACTTGTCTCAAAAGAAGGAGGCGCTTGAGGAAGAGCTTGAGAAGCTTAATAGCGTAATCAGCGTAATAGACGACCTGCTTGCTTCAAAGAGCTTTAAGACAGGCATTGAGGTTATGAAAAAAGCTGAAGAAAAGGCTGAGGCTGAAACAGCACTGCAGAAGCTTGAACTCGTCTATAAAGGGATGAAGGTTGGAGACATGGAGGTCTATCAGACGTATGCTAAGGTCACGCCCCTCCCGGAGCTTAAGCTAAGCACAGTCACCTCTCCTTTCGAAGCATTCCTCATCAGGAAGGTCTTGGAGCCGATGAGGGAGAGGGATATGGAGAGGGCTGCTAAAAACGAGCTTAGGCCGGATCAAATGTTCTCCTATGACGTTATTGAAGAAAGCGGCTTGTTGAAATACATCATCGTAAGAAACTTCAGAGACAGGATTAGGCTTAGAGAACTTGCCAACGCAGTATCCTGGACTTTCTTCACGATGGCTGCTAAGAAGGGCAGCGTACAGGCAGGACTAGAGGAATCCGATCAGGCCTGAGAGGATGTTTCTAAGTCCGGGCACATCTGGAGCAATGTGCTTTGCTCCCGCATTCCTCAGGGTTTCAACGCTCCACAGGCTAGAGGCTACTCCAACAGGTATCGCCCCCGCTTCTCTAGCTGCTATGATGTCTATTGGAGAATCCCCTACGTGAATAGTTCTCTCCGGAGGCGTCTTCATAGCTTCACATGCTTTGACTATAATATCCGGAAAGGGCTTAATCCTCTCAACGTCATCTCTTGTAAAAAAGTGTTTGAAGAAAACGCTCAATCCCGACTTTTCAAGTATTATGCCGGAGGCCTTTCTACAATTGTTCGTGCAAACAACCATGTTGACACCCATGTTACTCAACCATGTAAGCAACTCCGGGACCCCGTTCTTCACAACAGGCTTGTCCGCGGCTTCAAGCTCTAGTGGTTCAATAGCCTCATAGACTCTTCTTCTCAAAGCTCTCAACTGAGATTCGCTAAACCCCTTGTTCCGCATGAATGATACTGCTTCCTCAAGGTTTACTGAAGCAGGTTTGGAGTCTGACAGTATGCTCTTGTCAACACCCATTTCCACGAGTTTCTCGATAACTATTTTCTTAGCCAATGAATAATTGTAATTGAATTCTATAAGTGTCCCGTCGAGATCGAAGATCACCAGTCTAATCATTTCTCTAGGCCTTGGCCTGCTGGACTGAAAGTACTACTCGAGTATCTGTTGTAGCGATCGACTCCACGCCTCTTATTTTCAACACTGTTTTCATCAGCTTCTCAACATCCAGCACGTCTACTCTTATCAAAAGATCTATGTCGCCCGTTAGCTCAATAACCTCCCTAACCTCCTCGATGCTTAAAAGCTTCTGCACAACCCGCTCCCTGTTAAACCCCTTCGCTATCTTCGCTGTCACGAATGCCTGCATTCTGTGAAAAATCTCCGATATTCCTATATATCTTTTTCTTCCCGAATGTTAAATAATGCGTTGTTTTCCTTCAGGCTACTTAGACATGCGGGAGAGTACTATGCGGGTATCCGTTGATTCCACGCCCTTTATTTCAAGTATCTCGTCAACGATTCTTCTTAGGTCGGTTTCTGAAGAAGCAGTGGCCTCTATCAAAAGGTCTATGTCGCCTGTCAACTCGTAAACCTTCTTAACGCCCTTAACCTGTAGAACCTTCTCAATGTTCCCCTGGAAGCTGCTTGAAACCCTTACGAGTATTATCGCATCCAAACCGTGTTATCCATAATAAGCCGCTAAGATAAACCTTTTCCCAATAGTTAAGGTTAAATACATCGCTGACAAGAGGGTCTGGGAGATGAGAAGCGGTGTCCGAAGAGTTTGTTAAGGTTAAAGACCTTAACACCAACTCCAAGCACGTTAACCTTCTCGCCAAGGTGCTCTCCCTCTCAGAGACTAGAGAAGTACCTGCCAGGTACGGAGGTTCGACGAACAGAGTTGCAGAAGCTAGAATAGGAGACGAAACCGGTACAATACTCTTAACGTTATGGAATGAAAACATAGACTTGGTTAAGCCGAACGATGTTATAATGATTAAAAACGGTTACGTCAACGTGTATCGTAGAACCATGAGGCTTAACGTCGGGAAATACGGTTCGATAGAGAAGAGCGATGCCCCTATGGGTGACGTCAACACTTCGAACGACATGTCTGAGAAAGAGGTTGAGGGAGGGTACGGCGGCAGAAGGTTTAACCGTCCGAGGAGGAGGTATTAAGGAACTATCCTAGTTCGAGTCTTCTAACAGCCCCGTTGGGAGAGGTTTCTTCGAACACTATTGCTTGAAAACTGTATATCTTCGTTTTTTTATCCAGCCAGCATTCCGGGGGTAATCCGGCTTTCATACAAGTGTAAGATAGGAATGTCTTAGGCTCCCAGTTCTCTTCGACAGCGACCTGGGGTAGGAGGAGGCCCCGGTTGAAGCCTCTCTCCACTATCAGACCGTCTCTACCTATTTTAATCATGCTTGGAAGCATTCTTCTGTCTTCAACATCTATTAGCCTAGGTGGTGTGAGAACACTGACATCTATAACAATGGAGTTCAGCTCGTCTAGGGTTACTGGAGGGAAACGGGGGTCCTCGACTGCGGCGGCGATCGCTGCCTCGATGAGTGCTGAAATCAACGGTTTAACTGGCTCCGGAAACCCTATGCAGCCCCTTAAATCCCTACGCCCGTGCTCAACGCTGCCGATAATCTTGTTCAGGGTCACGAAGACTCCGCAAGGCTCGTAGAATACTTCGCTCAAATCAGCCGGGGGAGTGTCGACAACGCCTTCTTTCAAATACTTTTCAATAGCCTTCCTCGCAATTTTAACCAATAGTTCGCCTTCTTCTAACGTCAGCTCCATCGAGTAAGTAGCGTGAAACATGTTAAAAGGCTTTACTAATAGAGATTGGGCTACGGTCTGCCTTCAATGGAATCCTTCTTGAAAACGAAGACTCTGATGAATCCAGACAATAGTAGGGTGAACCAGAGCGGCGAGTATACGAAGTATAGGAATGCTAGGCCCCCTAGCTTAAGCCTGTACCCCATCTTCTTAGCAATCCTATAGTACAGGATTGAGAAGACGGTGAACGAGGCCAGTATTGCTATTAGAGTTTTTGTAAAAAACAAAAGTATCTTTACGAAGAGACCGTAAGATAATATTGTTGCAAAAGGTAATAGGCTGGTGAATAACGAGGATAGTGTTAAAATCCCCAGCCATATAATCCTGTCTTCTAATAGAGTGTTCATCAAGATTGTTATCATGAAGGGTGCTAGAGACGGGAGCACTATGAATAGCAAGAGGAGCATTAGGGAAGGTTTTTCAACCATTATCCTTAGCAGGGTGCGCCAATTATCCCTAACCCATACGGCTGCTCCAATACCCCATCGAACACGCTGCTTAAACCATTCTCTCCAGCTGGAGGGGGCGTAATTCACAACGTGGGGGCTCGTTATGAGGTTGAACCTGAGACCGGCGAGGTAGCTTCTAATACCGAGGTCAAAGTCGTCTGGAATCCTATACCTGAATCCGCCAGCCCTCTCATAGGATCTCCTCCATATTGCAAATGCTGCACCGTTAATCCCCAGGCATCTTCCAACCTTCCTAGCCAGCATCAGGCTACCGTAGTTGAAAGACATGAATTCGTAGTCTACTGATTGTGCGAGCAGACCCCTACCGCCCACTTTTTTCATTATCTCACCTATTTCAATACTCCTCATGGATTCTACAATCTTTGAGAGAAAACCTTCCCCCGCTGGGGATACGTCGTCGTCTAGGAATATCAAAAGGTCTCCTGAGGATTGCCTAAAAGCCTCCAGGAGTGCGCTGACCCTTCCAAGCCTGCCGTTTCGAAAGATTGTTTTAACCGGCTGCTTTCTAAGCTCTTCAGCAACATCCGGGAGAGGATTGTCGACGACTACAAGAACCTCCTTGCTTTCATAATCTTCTTCGACAAGCTTCTTAACAAGCTCTACCAAGCGGGGTGAGCCCCGGAAAGACGGAATTATTACCGATACGCTTACACTCATCTTTTTACTTCTCCCATTTTAAAAGAATCTTATTTAAGTATTTAGTTTCTTAGACTGATGGAAAACTTTTCCATCTGGTGGTGGAAATTTGCATTTGCAAACGACATAAATCGATGGTTTTAAGCATTATTGGGCGTGAGGAAGAATGATTAAGAATGTGCTTAAGCTATTTGCATTTGCCACAGTACTATTGATGAGTATTGTTGTAAACCGTTTTATAGAATACTTGTGGCTCTTCTCTACGGGTTTCGATTCAAACGGTCTTTCAAGCCTTTTTACATTGCTCCTAATGATATTCTCCTTCACGCTCCTACTGCCGCTTAAAAAAGAGAATAAAATCAGGATAAGCAGAGTGTTCAAGGAGGTTTTCATCTTCATGCTAATCTGGATCGGTGCATCCTTCTCCCTAGCCCTCCTACGCCAGCCTAAGCATGCCTCCGTAGGCTTGATTCCAGCAATGCTCTATGCATTGCTAAAGCTTGCAAAACCTGGCTTCAATTTAAGGATACTGCTTGAAGAATACTCTGAGGTTCCGCCTGGCAGCACTATAATAATGTGGGTCGCTCCAACACCGAGGGTCTTAATTGCTCAAGGCCTCGGCTTAAGAAGCGTCTTAAAGGTTTTAAAAGGCGAGGCGAGAGTAGTTGTCAATACTCCGGGAGAGGTTTTTTTAAAGTCTTTCAAGAACTTTAGGGTTATCGAGCTTCAGGGGAGCTTGGCTTCTTTCGTAAAAGCAGTGGCGAATAATTGGAACCGTGAGACGGCAATAGTTTGCGAAGCGAAGCTTGGGAAAGGCTTTTTCAAGATGCGGGTTAGAATAGCTTCAGACAATATTCAGGTTCTCAATAACATTGCTAGGTGTTTTTCGAGACTTGAAATAGAGGAGGACGTGAACTGGGCTTTAAAGAAATGGTTGTCGTTGAAACCATGCGTTAAGCCGATAGTTTTTTCCGATTACAGGGTTTCACTGCCTCCGGAGATTGTTCCTGAGAAGCTGGTTGTAGTGGGGGATGCTGGGGATACTGATAGGTTTGCGTTTGAAGCATGCTTATCCCAGTTGAGAACTAATTCAAGAATCCTAATTCTCAACGGCGGAGAAGACTCCTTTTTTGAAGAAAAGGTTGGGAAAATGCTCGTAGAAAAGGGTTTCAAGCCTTACAACGGAAACCGGCCTAAGACTTTCAGGACCCGAGGAGGAATGGAAGTTGTTATACTAAAGAAAACTGATTTAAATGGAAGACTTGTTGAGAAAGTTTATTCGAAGCCTCTTGTCGCCGCGTGGTTAAAAGACTCCCCGGAGGATCCTGAGCTGGATTCGCCGCTTAAAATTTTAACATATGCCACGCCAGAACCTAGGTCGTTTTTAGAAGTAGACGGTCTGTTGCTCCTTAATCCTAGTAGAGAGGTCTTGGACAGCTTCTTACCTACGAGGCAGGGTTTTTCGCTTCAAGGTAGGACTGTAATGGTTTCCGCAAGAGGGGTGAAAGTATTCGCATGACTCAGTTTCTCTCGGAGGAGTGTGAAGCTTTCGATCTGACGAATAGGATTGGATTGGCCGGATGGAACTTTAGGAGAGCCCTCGTATCCCTGCTTTCAAGATTCTTCCAAGACTACAGGATAGTCTTGTTCGACTCAAGCGATGAATTCAGTTGTGTCGCGAGAATGAGCGGAGCAAGATATTACAATGTTGCTGAGCACAGCATTAACCCCGTTAAACCACCGTGCTGGGGAACCGTGGAGCAATACATTGAATCCTTAGCGGAGGTGATTGATTATTGCTTTGGAGCTTTCAACATGAAGAGCATTATTACGAAGGCTTTTCTCAACAATCTTTCACCGTCTTCTGAGACCACTATACCGGAGATCGCATCCAAGCTCGATTTCGAAACTCCTGAGGGAGGGCTGTCGATCTACACTCCTCTAGAACCTTTTACTTTCGGAACACTGAGAAGGGTTTTCGGCAGGAGGGAGGAACTGGATTTCAACGAAACGCTGGAGACAGGTATTGTCTTCGACCTTTCAGGCCTTCCAACAGCCTCCTCAAAATCATTCGCCGTCCTTACAATCCTGAATAAGTTGATGTATATGCGGCAGGAGCATCCTACGGTCATCGTGGTGACTTACCCAAGCACAATCTGGCCTAGGATCAGGCGGCGCGACAGTGCTCAGCTCTACGTTGAACAAATCCTCCTAGAGGGGTTGGAGAGAAAAGGCTTCACAATGGTTTTCGCGGAGAAAGCATTCTCAGAACTGTCTGAGAAAATTATACATGAGCTCGACGCAATAGTTTTCTCACCTCCTTCAGAAGCACTCGACCCTTGGAATCCCTGGGGCTCATACTCCGTGTTTGAGAGGGAGATCATGGAGTATCCTGCAGTAGTTTTAAACAGGAGCGGCGAGGCTAAGCCATTTAAGATCCCTGCAAACATCGTTATGAAACCCCTGGACAGGGAGGAGCGCGAGAAGCTTAAACCACATCTCAAAGCCTTTAACGAATTAGATGAGCTTAGGGAGATTCTTGCCGAGGACTATGAGCCTGGGCTGAGAATAATAAATATGGTGAGAGAGCTCGGCGGCAAGGCTGTTTTAAACAAGCTTGTCGACGACATAAGGTCTAAAATAGGGGCTGGCGGGCTCAGGGCACTCGCGACGTTGCTGAGGTACGGGTACTTGAAGCAGGCTCAGGAGAGGGATGAGCAGTATCTTTTTCTCTCAAGGTGAGTGGGGATGAGAAAAATACCTACTGGAATAGGGTCTTTAGACGATCTTACCGGGGGATTGCCCACCGGGGTCTCCAACCTGGTTTACGGCAGTCCTGCAACCGGAAAGACTAGTCTCTCAATGACTCTGACGGCCGAGTCTATTAGGAATGCGAGGGATAAGGATGTTGTCATAGCTGTGTTAACGGAGAACTGGGATATGGAGCGTTTGAAAACAATATGTTTTAAGAAAGGTGTTAAACAGGATGCTTTGAACAGGGTTAAGGCTTACGAGGCAAGCAGCTTCGGCGAGCAGCATAAGATCATAACGGAAGTCGTGCCCAGGGATGTTGAGAAGAACGACTGGACGCCAATCCTGATAATAGTTGATTCCCTTGTCCCACATTATCATGCTCAACTGCTTAACACTCCTCTTCAACACCTTGCTTCGAAAGCCAGGGAGCTCCAAGGCAAGATCTCCCTGGAGATCAATAGCTTGGTTAAGATGGCTACCGGCTATGAGTCACTGCTGGTAGTTACCAGCTGGCGTCGCAGCAGCGCTGGCCGAAGCTTTCAGGAGAAATGGAGGAAAGACGTTGTGGGGGGCTTGAAGGGTAGTGACATCCTAATAGACCCTGAAGCCGGCTTCGGCTCCAGGGAGTTTGACGTCATAGGTGGACAGCACCTTGTCTACATGAGTAAGACGGTCATTAGAATGGTTTCAACGAGCCTCGGGGAGAATATTAAGGCCATTATTCTGGAGAAGGCGCTCTCAAGGCCGACGATGCTATGCTGCCTGGTGAAAATATCTGAAGCTGGTGTTGAAACGCATGAGGGTAAGCCGGCTTCAGTTGGCGAGGTAATTAGGAAAGAGATAATTATTAGGGATTAGAAGCAGGGAAAATAATTATATACCAGTAAAACAATGTCCATTCATGCCGAATAGGAAAATAAGAGTTGCCTTCATAGGAATAGGCAATAGTGCCTCCACCACCATACAGGGCCTTTTCTACTATTCTTCAGGCCGCGGGAAAAATGGCTTGTGGCATCCTGTAGTAGGGGGATACAGCGTTGAAGACATCGAGGTCGTTGCGGCAGTGGACATAGACAGTAGGAAGGTTGGCAAAGACTTGTCTGAAGCAATATTCTCAGAGCCGAATATTGTTGAAAAACGCGTTGAAATACCTAAGACAGGGGTTGTTGTTGAGAAGGGTCTACTGGAGGACGAGCTTAACCCCTACCTCGCATCAACGGTGAAAGTCGTAAAACAGGACAAGAATGGTGTTGTTGAATACTTGAAGAAGAGCCGGGTTGACGTCGTCGTCAATACTATATCCAGCGGCCTAGACAAGTCTTCAATCGCATACGCTGAAGCCGCATGCGAAGCGGGGGCTAGTTTTGTTAACACTACTCCTACGAGTGTTGCGACAAACCCGCATATCTTAGAATTGTTCAAGAAGAGAGGGGTTGTCGTAGTCGGTGATGATCTGATGAGTCAGCTCGGGGGAACTGCGCTCCATAGGGGACTAGTATACTTTTTGAAGTCTAGAGGTATTAAGCCGGTTAGGAGCTACCAGCTTGACGTTGGCGGTGGTCTCGAGACGTTGAACACGATGTACGAAGACCTTAGGGATTTCAAGAAGCAGGTTAAGACTTCTTCCATAGCGGAGGAGATTAACGAGGGCTGGGAGGTTGTTTCCGGGACAACTGACTACGTGGATTTCTTGGGCAACAACAGGGTTACGTACCTGCAGTTTAACGCAACGGGGTTCATGGGCAGCAGCATAGTGATAAACGTAAACCTCAGGTCTAACGACGGCATGAATGCTGGAAACATAATTCTCGACGTCGTCAGGGCTGTGGCGAGGTCTCGGGAAAACGGTTTAAGCGGGAACGTTGATGAGATATCTAACTACGGTTTCAAGAAGACCCTGCAGAGGAAGCGGATACAGGAGGCAACAATGGTCTTTGAATCGAAATATTGCAGGTAGCATGCTGAGGGTTAGCGAGTCTACGTGAGCTTTTTGAAGGGCTCCTATCTGCTTGTCTTATCGATTAAGAAGAGGGTCAGGTTGAAACCCGGCTCACTGGGTAGGGTCGAACTCCCCCCGGGCTGCTATGTTTACGTAGGGTCAGCCAAAGGGCCGGGTGGCTTTGAGAAGAGGGTTTCTAGACACTTGAGAAAGGTTAAGAAGGCCAGGTGGCACATAGACTATTTGACAAGGACTAACGGGGTCAAGGTAGAAAGCGTATTCTATACTTCTCCTGAATACGACGAGCCGATGCTGACTCGCTTCCTATCCTCACTGGGGCTCCACAAGATTGTTAAGGGCTTCGGCACCACTGATCATCCGGACGACTTCTCGCACCTCTTGTTCTCAGAGAAGAGCGTTGGGGGAACCGTTAGGAAAATAGAGTCTGCGATGAGGAGGAGAAGAATCTCTTTCAGACTTTTCAAAAAAAGTTCTTTAAGAAGCCTCCTCCAGTAACTCCAGATGTTTAAAAGGTGGGCGAAGGGAGAGTACGAGATTGAGATAACACTCCGGATTCAAGAAGTCGGGGATCGTCATTCTTTTAAAGCAGTAGAGTGGGGTAATGAATTGATCCCCTTAGAAAAATTTCTAAAAGAGGCTAGAATGGTTTCTCCCTCTAACCCTAAGAGAATGACCTTCAAGGCCAAGGGATTAAGGATGAAATTAAGAATAACCGGGATAGAGATACTGAGGCGAGGCGAAAAATCCATTGACCTCAGGCTGATAGCTGAGAGAGAGTAAAATCCTTAAGAGAAAGGTTCTTTCTTAAAGAAGAATCGTTGGAGAAAGAAGGCGGGGAGCAGCTGGACGCGGAAAGACTCAGAATGATCGGGATTGCTGCAAACATTCATAGAGTTAGGATAATGATGGAATTATCTAAGGGGGAGGGTACGATAACTTCGCTTGCGAGAGCCCTAGGATACTCCAGGCAACTGGTGAAGCACCATCTAGAAACGCTTAGCAGGGGAGGACTTGTTTCCAAGAGGAGACTGGGAAACATGGAGGCCTACAGTATTACTGATAGCGGCAGGCTAATACTTTCCGAAGTATTGAAAATGCATGTGGAAGTTGGGAAGGCTAGTAGCAAGACTTACACGCCGGTTTCCGAGGAGAGTGGGACAAGGCTGAGTATGAAATATGCTCCAGTAATCGTAGGAGCTGTCCCCGTCTTAATCGCTCTTATTAAAGGAATTGCTGGAAACCAGCCTCTGTGGATATTGGGTGGGTTTCTCCTAGGTGTTTTCCTTTACGCGGTTGTTTCTAAGCTCATCCAAGTTCTAACGTAGTGTAGAGCGCTCCCGCCTCGTCCTTAACGATACTGATTAACGCCCCGGGTTTAGTCAGGTTCCCTATTATCACTTTGATCCCTCTCTCAGCCGCGTTAAAACCCTCTTCAATTTTCCTGAAGATTCCTCCTGTCACGTCGCTGACAGTTGACGATGCTTTCAAACTCTTCAACATGCTTCTGTTAAGCCTCGGTATCAGACTCGCATTACTGTCGTGCTTAGGGTCTCCTGTGAAAACGCCGTCGACATCGGTTCCGTAGATTAGCTTGATTGCGTTAAGCTCAGTAGCAAGATGGGCTGCGATCGAGTCTCCGGAGATAATGGTGAATTTTCTATCGGAGTGATCCATTGCTAAGTCTCCGGGCAATAATGGCACTACCCCTAGGTCGAGCATCATTCTAAGCGGCTCTGTGAAAAACTTCTCTAACCTTCCTGAAGAGCAGGTTAAGCAACTTACTGGCGTTACAGGAACCGCTGGAACATTGTAAGAAGCAAGGCTTGAAAGGACTAGCTGTGTAAGCTCATTCATCCTGAGCTTAACCTTTGTTAATCCTATTAGTTGATCCGGGTGGAAGAAGCCTTCTGCGATACGATATTCTGAGGCAACCACGTGGCCATAGGAGCCTCCTCCGTGAACCAGTATGAAAAGATATTCCTCAAGCAACTCGGAAACCTGCCTAGAAACCTCTTCTATAACTTGAATGTTCGGCGTGAAAGGCTTATCCTTCACCGTGATCATGCTTCCGCCAAGCTTCACAACTACTAGAGGCCTCATCTCCTACCTGTTCCTGTAGACAACGTAGTCTGCAAGCTCTAGGAGAAGCATCTTAGCCTTTGAATCCGGGACAACCGTCAGCATCGACTTCGCCTTCTCGGCGAAAAGCCAAGCCTCCTTTACAGCGTTCTCCCTTACCCCTGTTCTCGCGAGAATGCTTAAAGCCTTCTCCAAATCCTCTTCTGAAACATCTTTACTCCTCAACACGTTTAAGAAGAACTGTCTATCGTCTCCGTGCATTCTCTCCAAGCCTTTTAGTATCAACATGTTCCCGAGCTTGTGCTCAATAATATCCTTCCCAACCTGCTTACCGGTTTCTGAAGCGGAACCGAACAGGTCTAGAAGGTCGTCGACTATCTGGAAGGATATTCCAAGGTTTAAGCCAAATTCTCTAAAAGCTTCAACAACCTTCTCCTCAGCGCCAGCCTCCACCGCCCCCATCATCGCACTTGCCTCGTATAGCGATGAGGTTTTCCTCGTTATCATATCAACATAGTCTTCGAAGCTCACGCTCATCCTCCTATGTTCGGCGACGTAGGGCTCGTCGTCCCTGCCGAACTGTTCGAAGAGGACGTCGAGACGCTCGCCTTCAACAAGCCTCATTATGTAAGAGTCGATTATGGAAAGAAGCCTCTTGCTGTTCTCCGATTTCAGGAGGAGTTCTGAAATAACCTCCCTGTACTGAACTGCCGCGAGCAGGGCCATTGTTAATCCATATTTTTTCCAAAGGGTTGGTCTCCCCCTCCTAACCTGGCCATGGTCGATAATATCGTCTATGATTAAAGTGTAGTTATGGACAAGCTCGATTGCTGCTGCAGCGTTAAGAGCGTTCTCGGGCTTCCCGCCAGCCGCCTCGCAGCTCAAGAGGACTACTGCCGGCCTAATCCTCTTTCCACCTGCTTTAATAGGGTATATGAGGACTTCTTGAAATTCTGGCGAAGCACTTTCTGAAAGCGCCTCATAAATCACTGGATCGACTTCTCTAGCAATTTCTTCAAGCGCTTCAACGAGGTTCGATGCACTCTTCAATATGGGGTTTAACCCTTTGACGAATATTTAAAGGCTACTAGAATCTGTTCAGCTAAGCTTTTAACCTGTTGAATCAGGCTTGTTGAGAAATGAATATTGCTGTAGTAACCTCAGGGGGAGATGCTCCCGGCATGAATGCTGCGATTAGGGCAGTGGTTCGAGCTGCTTCAGGCCAGGGCTTCAGAGTATTGGGCGTTGAAAAAGGCTTCTTAGGATTAATAGAGAACTTGTTTAAACCATTGACGCCCAGAGACGTCAGCGGAATAATAAACACCGGCGGGAGCATTCTCAAGTCGAGTAGGTGTGAACTCTTCAAGACACCGGAGGGGTTGAAGAAGGCTTCTGAGAACCTTAAGTCTCAAAAAGTTGATTGGGTGATTGCCATGGGTGGAGACGGGTCGATGAGAGGGGCTGCGAGCCTCAGTGAAGCAAGCGGAATACCCGTAACAGTCATAGCTTCCTCAATCGACAACGATATCGCTGGAATAGATGAGACCATAGGCTTCGACAGCGCTGTGAACACTGCTGTAGAAGCTATAGACAAGATTAGGGATACTGCAGTAACATACGATAGGGTTTTCATCGTCGAAGTAATGGGTAGGAGCCGCGGATTCCTCGCGGTGGAAGTTGCCCTAGCATCAGGCGCGGAGTTCGCCATAATCCCCGAGTATTCAATCACCATCGAGGAGATTGCTAAGAGGATAAGGCAAATGGGCGAGATAGGTAAGAAGTCCAGCATAATAGTAAAAGCAGAAGGTTCTTTAGGAGATCCCTTTGAAATGGCTTCTAGAATAAGGGGGTTAACGGGCTACGATTTGAGAGTGACTGTCTTAGGCTATATTCAGAGAGGAGGGGTGCCGACTGCAAGGTCTAGAAACTTGGCATGCCTATTCGGAAGCTACGCTGTTGAATTAGTGGTGGAGGGTAAGGAGAATAGGCTTGTGGGCCTTAAGGATGGTCGCGTGGTGGATGCGGATATCGAAGAATCTTGTAAACGTGTTAAAGAGATTGATGAGAAGAAATACCGGCTGGTAAACATATTGGCGATTTAAATACGGCGCTTGTTTACCCTTCGTAAAACCTATTTATATATGGCTGAGGAACGCTTTTTTGAAAGCATTAGATGCGTGACCAGAAATCTGAGGAGGTCGTTGCGTACAGGATTAATGTTAACGGCATAGTGCAGGGTGTGGGGTATAGGCCGTTTGTATACCGTGTTGCCACTGAGCTTGGTTTGAACGGTTTTGTCCTTAACTCTGGCAGTGGGGTAATAGTCGAGATTGAGGGCAGGCATGAGGATTGCTTAAGGTTCATAGAGAGGATTAAGGAGGAGAAGCCACCGAGAGCCGTTGTTAAAACTCTCTCCTATGAGGAGGTTCCTGCGAAAGGATATGTTGGATTCAGGGTTGAGCAGACTATTAGCGAAGAAGTTGAGACGCTCTGCCCGCCTGACGTCGCTGTGTGCCAAGACTGTTTGAATGAGCTTTTCACACCAAGTAATAGAAGGCATCTCTACCCCTTCATAAACTGCATAAACTGCGGCCCGAGGTTTACAATACTTGAAAAGCTCCCCTACGACAGAATTAACACGACCATGAGGGTTTTCAAAATGTGCAGGGAGTGTGAAAGAGAGTACTCTGATCCTTTGAACAGGAGGTTTAAGGCTGAGCCTAATGCTTGCTGGGAATGCGGCCCCCGCGTTAAGCTTTATCGCAATGGTAAGCCGTTGAAAGTTGCTGATCCTATTTCTGAGGCTGCGAGGCTGATAAACGAGGGGTTCATAGTCGCGGTCAAGGGCTACGGGGGTTTCCATCTGGCTTGCGACGCAACGCGACGGGACACCGTGTTAGAGTTGAGGAGGAGGAAGAAAAGAGGCAACAAACCTTTCGCGATAATGGTTAAGAATATTGAGGAGGCTGAGAAGATTGTTGAGCTCAACGATTCTGAGAGAAAATGGCTCCTACACTATTCTGCTCCAATAATTCTCGCGAGGAGGAGAGAGCCTAACCCCGTTGTAGAAGAAGTCGCCCCCGGAATGAGGTACCTAGGAGTGTTCCTGCCATATACTCCGATACACCACATTCTCATGAGGAAGGTTAAGCCTCCGGCAATAGTTTTAACGAGCGGGAACGTTTCCGAGGAGCCAATAATCTTCAGGGATAAGGAGGCTTTTGAAAAGCTTGGTGAAATGGCTGACTACGTTTTGACTTATAATCGGAGGATAGTCAACTTTGCAGACGATTCTGTCGGCTTCGTCCAAGACGGTGTTCTAAGGCTGGTGAGGAGAAGCAGGGGCTTCGTTCCTGAACCTGTTGAGGTCGATATGGATATAGATGGCGTGCTAGCGATGGGCGCTGACCTTAACAATACCTTCTCGATAGTGAAGAAGGGGAGAGTATTCATCAGTCAGTACATGGGTGATCTTGAAAACATTTTCATCAGGAAAAGGTATGTGGAAGCTATAAGAGGCTTGCAGCTTCTCCTAAACCTCGACTACAATACTGTTGCCTACGACCCTCATCCGGCTTACTATTCTTCTCAAATAGGTTTTTCATTGAAGGGTAGGAAGATTCCTGTTCAACATCATTATGCTCACGTGCTTTCAGCAATGGCTGAAAACAGGATTCTGAAGCAGGATGCTCTAGGCATAGCTTTCGACGGCACCGGATACGGAGACGATGGAAGCCTATGGGGCTCAGAGCTTATCGTAGTTAGGGACGGGGAATATTTTAGAAGGGGGCATTTGAAATACGTCCCAATGCCCGGCGGAGAGAAGGCTGTTACGGAGCCTGCGAGAATGGCCTTCAGCTACTTGTACGATGCGCTTGGAGATGATGCGTTGAAAATCGACATTGGAATAAGCGACAAGACTAAGGCGATTTTGAGAAACATGATCGCGAAAAGGATTAATACCCCACTGACTTGCGGCTTAGGAAGATTGTTTGACGCAGTCTCAGCTCTCCTTAGGATATGTTTGAAGAGGACTTTTGAGGGCGAGCCTGCCATGATGCTTGAAATGGTTGCTACCGGCGACGTTGACGGAAGCTACCCGTTCAACATAATTGGAGGAAACGAGTATATTGTCGATACTGCGCCAATAATCACTTCCATGGTTGAAGACTTGAAGAAAAACGTCCCCGTTGGTAGGATAAGCATGCGTTTCCACGAGACCGTTGCAAGGTTTACGATAGAACTTGTTGAAGCAATAAGGCTTGAAGAAGATGTTAGGAATATCGTTCTAAGCGGAGGCGTCTTCCAGAACAGGATACTCTCATCAAGGATAAAAAGGCTTATGGAAGAGCGTGGTCTGAAAGTCTTCTTCAACAATCTCGTACCTACTAACGATGGTGGAATCTCCCTAGGGCAAGCAGTAGCCGTAGGCTTCAGGGCGGGTGGTTGACTTGTGCCTAGGCATACCGGGGAAGGTTGAGGAGATAAGGGGTGACGAGGCGATAGTATCATTCGGCGGCGCAAGGAGGCTTGTGAGGCTCGACCTCGTCGACAACGTCTCCGTCGGAGACTACGTTATTGTCCACGCTGGGTTCGCCATAGAGGTTCTCGACCAGGATTCCGCAATAAGCATGCTGGAAGCATTGAGGGAGGCTTTCCAAGGTTGAGGTTCCTCCAAGAGTATAGGGATGGGGAGCTGGTTAGAAGAATAGCCGTTAAGTCAAACCTCCTACTGGAGAAGCTTGGCAGAGAGGTTAAGATAATGGAGGTCTGTGGAACGCATACTATGGCTATTGCTAGACACGGCTTGAGAAGCCTTTTCAAAAGCAATCTTGACCTTCTCTCCGGCCCAGGCTGCCCAGTCTGCGTGACGCCTAACAGCGGTTTCTCCCTAGTTTTCCAAGCGGCGGAATCAGGTTTAACGGTTACGACCTTCGGAGACTTGATGAGGGTTCCTTTGAACGGCAAGACCCTTCTAGACCTTAAGAGTGAGGGGCGGGATGTGAGAGTAGTCTACTCCCCCTATGATTCTCTCCAGATGGCCTTGGAGGAGCCGGATAAGGAGTTCGTAATGGCTGGCATCGGGTTTGAAACAACATCGCCCCTCTTCGCGTCAGTAATTCTAGAGTGTAAGAGAAGGGGTTTGAAAAATCTGAAGCTGATAAGCCTCTTTAAAACAATGCCTCCTGCACTAGACTGCCTGCTCGGCTCCAAGGACCTTGAGATAGACGGCGTAATCCTCCCGGGTCATGTGAGCACGATAATAGGCGTTAAGCCTTATGTTAAAATATTTAAGAAGCATGGTGTTCCCGCGGTAGTGTCGGGCTTCGAGCCCGTCGACATAGTTGAATCCATATACATGATTCTGAGACAGATTGTTGAGGGTAGAAGCGAGGTTGAGAACGAGTATGTGAGGACTGTGAGGTACGAGGGTAACGTTAAGGCAGCCAACCTTATCCGTTGGGTTTTTAAACCTGTTGACGCCGAGTGGCGTGGCCTAGGTGTGATAGCTGGAAGCGGCTTAGCATTGAGGGATGATTTTAAAGAC
>Ga0185307_1000152_pt1 | contig 48322 bp, 50 predicted proteins | sample LHCtaG_FD_128010 | JGI IMG/M metagenome (GOLD analysis project Ga0185307, IMG submission 128010) | Hot spring microbial communities from Little Hot Creek, USA to study Microbial Dark Matter (Phase II) - LHC4sed_matched (SPADES... | ecosystem: Environmental > Aquatic > Thermal springs > Hot... | reverse complement strand
GAGCTCGGCCGGTTCGAGGGGTGCGGCTTCATATTCGATGAGGCCCACTACATACCCGCCGTAAGGCGGATGATGCTGGGGGACTTGGCCGTGAACGTCGAGCACCCGCCCCTCTCGAAGGCGATCATCTGGCTGGGGATGCTCCTGTTCGGCGACAACCCGTGGGGCTGGAGGGCGCTAAACATACTCCTCTCGGCTGCGACGATGTTCGCGGCCGGCCTTCTAGCATACAGGCTCGCAAGGAGCCTGAGGGTATCCGTGCTGGCCCAGCTGCTCCTGCTAACCGACGTGACGTTCTTCAACATCTCGGGCTTCGCGATACTGGATCCGCCAGCCCTCCTCTTCATGATCCTCACGTTATACCTCTATGTCTCGGGCAGGTGGCTCCTCTCGAGCATACCCCTAGGCCTAGCGCTCCTCTCCAAGGCGTCATCGATACTGGTCATACCCGCGATACTCGCAATAGAGGCGGCCTATCCCGTGATAAACGGCGGCAGAATAGGCGAGCTGATAGAGAGGGGGAAGAGGGCTGTGCGCCTCATAATAATGCCCGCGCTCATAATATTCCTGATAGGGCTCGGGATCTATGACGCGTGGAGCGGGGCGTTCCCGACGCCACTCCACCACCTAGGCTTCATACTCGGATACCATTCGGGGCTGGTCTTCCACGACCCCAGGCCGGTTGAGATGCCGCTGGCATGGATCATCCCGCCGATAACCAGGCCGCCGGCGGCATACTACGTCGTCACGGTTCAGCCGCCGGGATGGCATCCGGTGGCATTCTGGGGCGTCTCGTCGCCGCTCTGGTGGAGCATCTGGCTGCTCATCCCGCTCGCGTACGTGTTCATCAGGGATAACAGGCCCGTGCCGAACCCATCCCTAGAGGCGATATTCATGGCCTGGACCGTGGTAACCTACGGCTCGTTCATGGCCCTAGCATACATCTACCGCAGGTGGGTCTACAGCTTCTACTTCCTACAGGTGTCAATGCTGATGGCCGTGGCCCTGCCCGCGATGCTGGAGAGGAATAGGCTCGGGCTGATACTGAAGGTCATACTAGCGTTACAGATGCTCTGGTTCGCGATGTGGTTCCCGGTGAAGCCCGACTGGCTCCTCGACCTATTCCTGAAGCTAGGGCTTGGGGAGGTGCCGTGGATATGAGGGGCTATGCCCTCGCGTTAATAGCCTCGCTCGGCGTCTTCATGGCGGGCCTATCGCTCGGATACCTATGCATCTACCTCCTCAACGTGAGCCCGAGGGCCCTCCTAACATTGACCTTGGCGACGCCCCCGGCCCAGGCAGCAATCATGAGGGCCGAGGCGGTCTCGCAGGCGGTCGAGGCCGTAGCCGGATCCATGGCCGGGTCCATTGCCCCGCAGCCGGAGAAGTATTCCATCTACAGGGAGCTTGCGAGATACTTCTCCACGGCCCTCGGCATACTATCAACCAACATGGTCACGGCCCTCGGAGCCGCCCTGACGCCCCTGCTACCGATCCTCTGGCAGAGGAGGGTGACGCCGCTCCTCATGAGGCTGCTTAAGAAGAGCTATGACCCGGTGGAGAGCTGGAGGGGATACTTCAGGCACTTGGTCCCGTTCCCGCCGGTGGCGGTACTCGTCTTCAACGGATTCGTCGTGAGCCTCGTGACGGCTATAGCGGGCGGCGTGATAGACTTCATGATACTTGAGATCGCCGGGATGATATACCTCTCGGCGGTCGGCATAAGGGCCGCCCTAGAACTCCTAGTTCCACTCTTCAATCCCGTTCCTCGTCTAGATCCTCCCACTCCTCCTCGAACGATGCCCGGATCATGTACTCGCCCTTGATTCGAGCCTGCCCAGACTTAAGGCGTGTGTTGTGGTCTCTCCCGGCTTAGAGCCGGTATCGGCCTTCTTCGCTACCTTCTCCTCGAGCCCCCTGATGAAGCTCCGGGGCGCCTCAGGATCCATCGAGAGGCAGATGATCAGGGCGATTATCAGGGATCCGGCGGGCATCAGGTACAGTATCTCGCCCAGGCCCAAGAGCTCCGTGTAGAGTATGTAGGAGGATGCTGAGGCCAGTATCGCGGAGAGCCATAACATCTTATAGTTCATCCTTGTCCCCCTCCCAGACCTCTTAGAAGATCCTTTCAAACCCGAAGCCTTTTTTATCTACGGCGCGATATTGGTTATCGCGAGGTAAATGCCGGACGAGAAGCTGGCCCAGTTCCTGAAGAGTGGGAGGGACTGGGAGCGGAGGGCCACGACTGTTCCGGGGATATTCGTTCTAAGGCTCCCGGGCGATGGCAGGAGGCCCGCCTCGCTCGCCGTGGAGATAAATCCGGTGGACGAGGGCGGGAGGCCGACGAAGAGGAGGGGCCTAGTCCTGAGGAGCAGCGAGGAGCTCGAGGAGTTCAGGAGGCTCATAAACGACGAGAAGCTGACGATCCTCATGGCCAAGATAGATGAGGTTAACCCTAGGAGGGAGGCTGTCAGGAGGAGGGGCGGGGCCGGGGAGGAGGTCCTCGAGATATAGGTGACCCGGCTTGGATACATGGAGCATCCCAAGCGAGAGCAGGCCAGGCGTCAATTACCTGGTCAGGAGGGTCTCTGACGACTATTACACCTGCACATGCCCACACTACACCTACAGGAGGCAGGAGTGCAAGCACATCAGGCTCGTGAAGGAGCTGCTGAGGGCCAAGCAGCTGGTATCGCAGGAAGGTATAGAGGGGCGGATGGGGGCTGGGCTGGAGGCGCCAACGTCGCCGATACTGGGGAACCCCATGATCAGGTGGGATAGGGTGCAGGTTAGGGAGTATCAGGTAAGGATCGCCGAGTCCTCCCTGAGCAGGAACACGCTGGTAGTCCTCCCGACAGCATTAGGGAAGACCGTTATAGCGGCATACGTGGCGGCATACTACCTCTACAACTACCCGTGGATGAAGGTCTTGATGATGGCCCCCACGAGGCCCTTGGTTCACCAGCACTACCAGAGGGTCTTGGAGCTGTTGAGGGTTAAGCCCTCCGAGGCAAAGATTCTGACAGGCCAGCTCGAGCCCGAGTACAGGCTATACTGGTGGAGGGATCCGAGCATCAAGATATACTTCGCCACGCCGGAGGTCGTGAGGAACGATCTGGATCTGGGCCTGAGTCTAAAGGACTTCAGCCTGCTGATATTCGACGAGGCCCACAGGGCGAGAAAAGAATACGCGTATACGAGGGTCGCAGAGGCATATATGTCTCAGAGCCCATGCCCGGTGATACTTGCCCTGACGGCATCGCCCGGAGGCCAGGAGAGGAAGGTCAGGGAGATAATCGAGAAGCTCCACATAGAGCATATAGAGTATCGCAGCGAGATGGACCCGGACGTGAAGCCATACATACACGGCGTCGAGATCGAGTATAGGGTTGTCGACCCGCCGCAGAGCTATGGCGAGTATGTCAAGGTGCTGAGGGAGATGCTCAACGAGCAGCTGTCCAAGCTCATGATGGCCGGGCTGATAAAGAAGGATCCGGAGCACGTGTTCAGGAGGGATCTCCTGGAGATAGGGGAGATGCTCCGATACGAGATAGGCGTGAACATGCTCGACGAGGAGAGGGGTAGGATGTGGAACCTGCTGATACACCAGAGCATGGCCCTCATAATCTACCACGCGATAGACCTCCTCCTGAGCCAGGGCCAATACGCATTCAGGAACTTCTTGGAGAAGGTGGCGGAGGAGAGGAGGAGGCAGAGCCATAGGAGGCTCGCAAGGGATCCGAGGTGGAGGGAGCTCCTTGAGAGGATGAGGAGGGAGAGGCTCGAGGAGCACCCGAAGATACCCGCCCTGATAGAGGTCGTGAAGGAGCAGCTCAGGAAGGCCCCCGAGAGCAGGATAATAGTCTTCACGCAGTATAGGGATAGCGCCCAGCACATTGCCGATGTTTTGAAGAAGGAGGGGCTGAGGGCGGAGATATTCGTGGGGCAGGGCAGGAGGGGCCGGAGGGGGAGGGCGGATAGGGCCCCAACATTATCGCAGAGGCAGCAGCTTGAGATCCTCGAGAGGTTCAGGAGGGGCGAGTTGGGCATACTAGTCTCGACGAGCATAGGAGAGGAGGGCTTGGACATACCGGAGGTCGAGCTCGTCGTGTTCTATGAGCCTGTTCCGAGCGAGATAAGGTTCATACAGCGCAAGGGCAGGACGGGGAGGGTTAAGGTCGGGAGATGCGTGATACTCGTGGCGGACAAGACCCTCGACATGGCGTACCTGACGGGCGCCATGGCCAGGCTCAAGAAGATGAGGGCGATAATGGATAGGCTGAACAGATCCCTCGGCGAGGCCAAGCGCAGGATATGGCCCGAGCCAAAGCCGATCGAAGCGGGATACATGGAGGAGGCTGACAGGGAGCTCGCGGAGCTCATGGCGAGGAGGGCCGAGCAGGTAGCCAAGATAGGGGTTGAGGGGGCCGAGCCGTCGGAGGTAAAGCCCCTGGAAGTGCTCACTAAACCAGACGTGGAGGGGGCCCAAGCGCCGGTCGAGGATTTGAGGTCTGGAGTAGAGCCCGCTATTGAGGCCGAGGAGGCTCCCATCATCGAGCCGGAGGAGGAGAGGCTGAGGCAGAAGGAGTTCCAAGCGATGGTCAAGGGGCTGGCGAGACATGTCTACAGGCGCGTCCTCAAGGCCGGCGAGAGGGGGGTCTCGATACCGTTGCTGATCGAGGATCTTGAGTATGAGGGCTTTGATCCGGGGACTGTCAGGAGCGCCATCAGGAGGCTCATCAAGTCGGGGGCCCTGATGGAGGAGGGTGAGAGGCTCTACCCCGCCGGCAGGAGGATACTTGAGAAGAAGAGGATGGGGCTGTATAGCGGGGACGCGAGGGTGTATAGGGTCTATGTCGAGGACATGTATCCGGGGGCCGCCGTGGTCGTGGTGAACGACAGGTTCAGGGCATCGGTCCCCATGGACCTCTACGACGCCCCGCCGGCCTCCAGGAGCGTCTGGAAGAAGGGCAACGAGCTCAAGATCCTAGGAGCCCTACTGAGGATTGACGGGAAGATGTACCTGAGGGTCTATGACATCTTGGAGGAGGTAGGATGAGCAGGGAGAGGCTCAAGCAGATAATCGAATATATCGATTCGAGGAGGAGAGAAAAATATGGTGGGTTAGGATTGGAGCGTTGGGGCTAAGTAGTATTCTAGCTTTCCGAGGGCTATCTCGAAGCTTATCCTCAGGGGCGTGTCGTCTCCAAGCTCTATCCTCGTGGTTTTGCTCAGGCTAGCCCCGGCCTTGAGCATCCTAGATAGGAAGGGTATGCTGTAATGGGGGGCCACCTCCTGGTCGGCCTCCAGCTCGTAGATGATGCTCCCGTATCTCAGGAATCGGATCGGGGTCCTTCCCCAGGTTGCCTTTAGCCGATAGCTCCACCGCCTCGGGGTTTATAGCGATCCTCAGTATGTCGTCCAGTATCCGGCAGACCTCGACCCGCTCCCTCAGGGCAATCGTGGTTAGGGCGGCCATAGCCTTGAAATCCACCTTCGGGGGTCTATGAGTGCAGAGACCCCCAGAGAAGGCTCCTGGAATGCATGTTAGCCTCCACCCCGTTTGGGGGGCTGTAGGCTCCAGGTCTCCGAATTATAGGAGGGGCCAGAGGCTCTGCACCAACTGCAGGACAGCGTTCTACACCAACCTGGGGGAGGTGCCCATATTGCGGATGCATTTTAAGGTCTTCTACGAGGAGCGGCAAGAGGAGTAATGCCGGGAGGCGGTATATTGGTCTCGAGGGGGATGGTGTCGTGGCCGAGGCATAGGCCATGAGGGCTGAAATTCCTTCTCAGGCCAAGAGGCGCGATGAGGAGTGTCGGGCTTCGGATGCCCGCTATGCTAGTATTATCACCAAAAACGATAGCCGCAGTCCCATACGAGGGGTGGATGAAGAGAATGGGCGACGCAACTAAAATATTCTAAAAATAACCTTGTTATTAAACTTATAGCTGCTTCATGTTCAACATGTTTATTAGAGACAGGTTTGATAAAGATGTTGGAGGTGTTGACTAATGTCAATGGAAATTACACCATTAAGAGTTAGCGATACGGGGGGCTTAAGCACGCATCCCTCGACGCCCGAACTATTGCGAGCGTCATAGAACATACACTGTTGAAACCCAATGCCACGGAAGATGACGTTAGGAGGCTGTGCGATGAGGCGAGGAGATATGGTTTCGCTACTGTTTGCATTAACCCAATATACATTACGCTTGCGAAGGATCTGTTGAGGGGTTCTAATGTAAAGGTTTGCGTGGCTGTAGGTTTCCCGCTTGGGGCAACATTCAGCGAAGTTAAGATCTTTGAGGCTAAGAAGTATGTTGAGGAGGGGGCTGATGAGATCGATATGGTGATGAACATCTCTATGTTCAAGTCTGGGAGGATTGATTATGTCCTGCGGGAGATAAGAGAGGTTAAGGAGGCTGTTGGAGATAAAGTGCTTAAAGTGATAATTGAGACGTGTTACTTGAGTGATGAGGAGAAGGTAAGGGCGGCTAAGATCGTGGAAGAAGCTGGAGCGGACTTCGTTAAGACCTCGACGGGCTTCGGCCCCGCCGGAGCAAAGGTTGAGGATATAAAGCTCCTTAGAAGCGTCTTATCGCCTCGCGTAAGAATCAAAGCTTCTGGAGGCATTAAAACCGCGAAGCAGGTCATCGAGCTCATAAAAGCGGGTGCAGACAGAATAGGGACAAGCTCTGGGGTTAACATCATGAAAGAGCTTGAGAAAATGTCATTACAAGCATGAATAAATCTCCAAAAATCCAATATATGGCCTCAAACTATTTTGTTTGCTCGCATTTCTTGAAGTACTCCTCTAATTGCTCCGCGTACTTGTAGCCGTTGTCTGGGAATATTAGGACTACGTTCCCTCTTTCTGGGGAGAGCTTTCTGAATGCCTTGAAGACCGCCCCGGAGCTTAATCCTATGAGAAGACCCTCCCTCCGCGCGACCTCGATCACTCCCTCAATCGCCTCATCCAGCGTCATATCAATTACTTCATCGAGCTCGACCATATGTATCCATTTCATCCCGGATTCGATCCTCCTTATCCCTGGGATGACATGGCCTTGAGCTGGCTGGACACCCACTACCTTGACGCTGTCACCATACCTGCTCTTGAAGTAGAATGATATGGCGCTCATGTGCCCGGATGTTCCGAGCCCACCGATAATGTAGTCGGGCTTAATGCCTATGGACTCGAGCTGTCGATCGAGTTCCCTAGCAGTATACTTTAGATGCACCTTGAAGTTCGCGTCGTTTTCGAACTGGTTCAGGTGGGTTGCGCCATCTCTTCTCGCGGATGCCTCCACCTCTGAGATAGCCTCCACTGTCAGGCTGACCGGAACCCTGACCACCTCAGCACCTAAGGTCTTGAGGAACACGTCGCTAGCCTTCTGGATCGTCTTCGGGATAAAGAGCTTAACCCTCCTTCCTAGAGCATTTGCTATCGAGACCAGCGCTATCCCGGTGTTAGTGGATGTGGCCTCATATAGCAGATCTCCGAGGGCGCCGCGGCTCAGCGCATCCATTATCATCGCCCAGCCGATCCTATCCTTCACGCTATTGCTGAACGGGTTGAAGGATTCGAGTTTCGCGTAAACTCTCCTATAATCGGAGGAGAATGATCTTAGCCTTACGAGGGGTGTCGGCCAGTTCTCCACGAGCAGGGACAATGTATCATCATAAACCCTAAGCATACGTCTGTCCAGCTTTACATCCCCGCAGAGGTAATCCAAAGACACATCTATCGATGGGATGTCAATCAAGTACCTGACCTCGAAGTCTCGGAGGCGGAGCCTGCCCCGCCCAAGCCGGAACTCCTCAAGCAGATCACCCAATTTAAGGAGCTCCCCTGAAAGCCGCTTAATCACTATTTGGTCATGGCCAACAAACAATGCTGGAGCCTTGGAGGCCGATAGGAGGTCTAGCGCCTCAAGAATCTCAACTCCCCCAATAACCACCCCCGTATCCTTCTCAACTATCACGGGCTTGTCGAGGCGCCGGCTTCTCAGGATGCGACCATAAGACTTCATAACCAAGTCTAGGTCAGCCTCGAAAACCCTCTGTAAGGAGTCTAGTTCCACAATAGCCACATTGTTCGAGCCCGTCATCGACCTCAACTTCAAAGAAGCTGGGAATGCTGTGGTTATAAGATTTCCTAGAAAGATTTAAATTACGTTGTTATGCACGTGGTAGAGGTAGGCATGATATTATCTGGGCCGGCTGAGGAGTACGTGGATGAGGACAGTCTTAAAGAAGCCCTTCGGGGGCTTTCATCTCGCATCGCAATATTACCTATCAGTGTTCTAAGGCCCCATGAGAGGGTTGATCCGGATCTTGTCAAGGAGCTCGCCGAGGATATTAAGGAATGCGGCTTTCTCAGGAAGCCTATAGTTGTTGATCATGAGACCCTGATCATAATAGATGGTCATCATAGAGTTGAGGCCCTGAAAAGGCTGGGCTGTAAGAGGGCTCCATGCCTTCTCGTGGATTATCGCTCTCCTAAGATCATGGTTCTAAGCTGGAGAGGGGGAGAGCAGCTCTCAAAAGACCTTGTCTTGAGCGCCGGTCTGAGGGGGAAGCTACTACCTCCTAAGACCACACGCCACATCATAGTACTCCATGGAAAAGCGCGCCATATATCCGAGATACAGTTCGATATCAACACCCCATACAAAGAGTTGATGCCGTAGTAAATCTGCATAAAACCTATCAAATTTTCGTTCCACAAGGTGGAAAAAGTGGGATGTTGCGGAGGTTGAAGGGTTTCCTCGCCTATTCTAGTAGCGCCTCGAGCCTTTTGTTGACCACATCCCAGTTGACTATGTTCCAGAATGCTTCCACGAAGTCCGCTCTATTGTTCTTGTAGTCTATGTAGTATGCGTGCTCGAATACGTCGAGGACCATTATTATCGGGAATGCGGGGTAGATGTTGAGGTTATGCTTCTCTATCTGCATTATCAGCGGCCTTCCCAGAATCCCGCAGAAAGCTAGGGCCGCCCAGCCGGATCCCTCCACGCTAACAGCGGCCTGCTTGAACTCCTTCCTGAACCTCTCGAAGCCCCCAAACTCCTTCTCTAGGATGTCTGCGAGCCTTCCACCCGGCTTCCCCCCGCCCTTCCCCGGGGGTGCAAGGTTTTCCCAGAACATCGAGTGAAGAACATGTCCTCCTATATTGAAGGAAAGTTCCTTCAAGGCGGCCTTCACATCTATGTCAAGGTTCCCCTTTCGGGCCTCCTCAAACCTCTTCAATATCGCGTTCGCGCCATTCACGTATGCCTGGTGGTGAATCGTATGGTGTATTCGGAGCTGCTCCTCTGACATGTATGGGGCGAGATCGCCGTAGCCGTATGGTAGCTGCGGTAGGACATAAAATTTCTCGGATGGCATTCCTACTTCACATTACATGGTTATCCTTCACAGCCTTATATACATTTCGCCGGATAAAGATTTTTCAACGGGCTAGACCTAAACCCTTATAGGCGGTGCCTTTGGTGGCTGAGAGAAGAATTGGCGGCAGGGTCCTCTACTTCTGCGAGGCATGCGGGTTAGCCTATGAGGAGAGGATTTGGGCTGAGAAATGCGAGGATTTCTGCTTAAAGCATAACGCCTGCTCCCTAGAGATCACGAGACATGCTGTAAACGTGGATCTCGAAGATTTAGAGGAGTAGCTCTTCGGCCGTGAGATCTCCTCAAGATTACTCATATGAGTGATCTTATAAGCCCGCCATCCACCTGTATGACGACACCAGTAACATAGCTGGCCCTCTCAGATGCCAGGAAAGCCACAACATCCGCTATCTCCTCGGGCTTCGCAAACCTCTTCAACGGTATGTCAGCGGCCCACTCCCCTAATATTTCTTCCATGGGCTTCTCCGTTCTATCGGCCTCTGCCCTTACCAGCTCCTCAACCCTCCTTGTCAGGGTCCAGCCAGGGCAGACCGCGTTAACGAGTATCCCGTATTCAGCGAGCTCCAAAGCAAGCGTCTTCGTCAATGCCAGTATGCCCGCTCTCAGCGTGTTTGAGAGAATCATCCCGCGCATGGGCTGCTTCGCAACAAATGACGCCATGTTTATGATCCTACCCCATCTCTTCCTCTTCATATGAGGTATCACGAGACGACAAGTGTATATTGTGCTCATTAGCAGCTGGTTGACAGCATCAGTCCACATCTCATCAGAAGTTTCTTCGAAGAGGGCTGATGGTGGGCCGCCGGTATTATTCACCAGTATATCTATCCGGCCAAAGCTCTCGAGCGCCATTTCAACCATGCGGGCGACCTGCTTCTTAACCCTTAGATCCGCTTCAACGGGAAGAACCTCTGACCCGGTCTCAGCCCTAATCTCCTCAGCAGCTCTAGCAATCCTATCCCAGCTCCTAGAGCATATAAGGAGGTTGCAGCCCTCCCGAGCCAGCGCCATTGCTATGGCCTTGCCTATTCCGCTGCTTGAGCCCGTGACGATCGCAACCCTGCCATGTAGCCCCAAATCCATCCCGGGATCATCCCCACGTGATTCTTAGATGCTGTCATCCCTTACTATGAAGCGCCTATCTAGATCCCCCATTCTCCCGCGTTTTATGTTCTCAACGAGCTCAAGCACCCTCCTCTTTATCTCATCCCTGATCCTCCTAGCTTCCTCTAGCGACAGATCCGCTGGATCCGGTATATTCCACTCCAAGACCCGCTTAGCGTATATTACGGGACACTGGGATCCGCTGCAGACTATAATGGCAAGATCAACCTGTTCCTGAATCTCCCTATTAAGAAGCCTCGGTTTCTTACTGCTAATATCTATTCCTTCCTCAAGCATTAACTTGACCGCGTTCGGGTGGACCATCTCAGAGGGTTTCACACCAGCGCTAACTGCAATCCATCCCTCCGGAGCATACTTGTTAAAATAGGCTTCAGCAATCTGGCTCCTAAAACTATTCTCAACACATACGAAGAGAACTCGTTTCATACTTCTTGAGGACATAACTCCCGCATAAATTGTCGTGAATAGCATTACTTTAATGTTGTTTCGCCGAAACTCTTATAAATACGTTATAAACTTTCTAGAGATAATGAGCGGTCTTAGGTTGAGGAGCCCGGTTTTCTCCGGGATTTATCACGAATCTAATGGGATATACGAGTTTGCAACATTTGTCGGCGGGAAGTGGATCTGGAAGGATGAGATGATTGATATTAGGAGCCCAATAGACTTGAGTATTATCGGCAGGGTGCCGAGACTGGACTGGGATGATATAAATCGCGCACTTGACTTGGTCTACTCGACTGGAAGATGGAGTATTAGAGATACTCCAGGCTGGAAGAGGCTTGAGCTCCTTGAGAGGCTAGCTGATCTCATGGATGAGCATAGAGATGATCTTGTAGAATCCTTGATAATCAACTCCGGGAAGACTCGTAGCCAAGCTGTGGGGGAGGTTAATGCAAGCATAGATCGACTAAGAAGGGCTGATCTGGATTCAAGAAAGATCTATGGGGAGTATATGCCAGGGGACTGGGATCCAACGACCCTAGAGACGGAGGCCGTGGTTAGGCGTGAACCTCTGGGAGTCGTCCTCGCGATAATCCCCTTCAATTATCCGCTCTTCGACGCTGTCTCTAAGTTTACTTATAGTGTGGTCGCGGGCAATGCGATCGTGATTAAACCGCCCTCAGCGGACCCTATCCCGATAATATTGTTTGCGAGGCTGGTCGAGGAATCAGGCTTCCCGAGAGAGGCATGCTCGATCTTCACCATCCCGGGTAGAGAATCTGATAGGCTTGTATCGGATTCGAGAATTCAAGCCATAAGCTTCACGGGAAGTAGCGGGACAGGGAGAAGGGTGATCCAGGCTGCGGGTATCAAGCAGTTTATAATGGAGCTAGGCGGCGGCGATCCAGCCATAATCCTGCCAGACGCGGATCTGGACTTCGCCGCGGAGAGGGTTGCAGCGGGGATTTACAGCTATGCGGGCCAGAGATGTGATGCTATAAAACTGGCCCTTGTCGCTGAAGAAGTCTATCAGGAGTTCAGGGATAAGCTCGTCTCACAGCTATCAAGGGTTGTCGTTGGAGATCCGCGGGATGAAAAGACTATTATGGGGCCGCTGATAAGCCCCGAGTCTGTAGATGAAATGATGAATGGTATTGAGGAGGCGGTTAAGGTTGGTGGCAGGATTTTGTATGGCGGGAGGAGGTTGGGGGGTACGTATGTTGAGCCGACGTTGATCGAGGTGCTGGATAAGAATGTGTTGAAGAGCTTGAAGCTGTATAGGGAGGAGGTTTTCGCGCCAATAGCGCTGATAACAAGTTTCAGCAACCTTGATGAGGCAATAGAGCTGGCTAATGGGAGATTCTATGGCCTCGATGCCGCGGTATTCGGATATAACATGGATCAGATAAGGAAGCTTGTGAGATTCCTCGAGTTTGGCGCGATATACGTCAATGATATGCCGAGGCATGGCGTGGGCTACTACCCATTCGGCGGTAGAAAGGACTCCGGAATAGGCAGAGAGGGCGTGGGTTATTCTATAGAATATGTGACCACATACAAGACGATAGTATATAACTATAGGGAAAAAGGTGTGTGGAGATATTTGGCGGATTAGCAGCCCTAGAAGCCGACATATCTATCTTTTGGCACGTTGCAGATCGGGCACCTTTCCGGGGGTTCGTCTCCCACATAGGTGTGTCCGCAGACCGGGCATATCCAGACTTTTCCCTTCAGCGGCCAGTCTTGTCCCTGATCCACGTAACTCTTAGCTTCTCTATATAGCTGAGCATGGATCTTCTCAGCTTCATATGCGTAATGGAAGCTTTGCTCTGCACCCTTGAAGCCCTGAAACTTCGCTATTTCCATGTAGACGGGGTACATCTCATTAACCTCATATTCCTCTCCCATTATGCCGAGCTCCAAGTTCTTTGAGGTGTTACCTGGGCCCGCCGGAGTTCCCGCGGCCACCTTGAAATCCTCCTTATAATCCCTCAGATTATTGTAGTGGTTTCTTGCGTGGACGAACTCTGCATATGCCACCGCCCTAAAGAGCCTCGCAACGTTCGGGAACTTCTCCCTCTCAGCGACATCCGCGAAAATCAGGTACCTCATATGGGCCATGGACTCGCCGGCGAAGGCGCCTAAAAGCGCATCCCTAGTCATGGGTCTTACGGACATGCAACCACCTCACACGCAAGTATTCTTTATGAAAACGCCGTTATATAAAGGATCTCAAAAAGCTGCATATCGTAAGATTTTTAAGCGCCGCGTTTAATTACACCGGCATGGCTCATGAGGGGATTCGCTGCTTGAAATGCTTAAAGTATTCTCCCCACCCTATCTATCCCTCGATAATGATCTGCGTGGGGGATAATACTGTGATCTCGATGCCTAAGGAGGAGTGCTCGGGCTATGTTGAAAGGGATTTTGAGACCCTTGTAAAGCTGCTGCTCGAGAGAGGGTTCCTCTATTGCGCCGACTGCCGGCAGCCAATCTACTCCCCTGATGAATTGCGCCAACATGCAAGGGACAGAGTGATAGCGTTAATTCCACCGGATGAGGTGGCTTATGAGGAATCTCCGGCAGCGGATTAGGCGTGAGAGTATGAGAAGTGAGATCTGCCTCATAGTCGGCGGCCCTCAGGGGGCAGGGCTCGAAACAACAGCCCAGCTCCTCACAACTTCCCTTGCTAGGCTCAGATACGGCGTCATCTCAGACAGGGAATACTTCTCAAATATTGTTGGGAGACATAGCTACATCCACCTGAGAGCTTCCGCGAGGGAGATTCCGAGATCCTTGAGGTATCCCGTCCAGCTGATAGGTGCTATGGATGCTGAGACCGTGTTCACGCACTTCCAAGACCTCGAGCCCGGCGGCATAATCGTGTATGATTCTTCGGTTGAGAATAAGGTTGTGGACGGTATACCGAGCATGGAGAGAGACTTGGTAAGCAGGCTTAAGCGAGTGTTCGGCGAGCTTGGGCTGGATGGGTCACTGAGGAGCCTTGTAAACTACTTGTCTCGCGAGAAGAATATGGTGATCGCTGGCTTAAACTATGCTGAGCTGATAATGAAGCTTGCCTCGAGGGGCTCCCTGCCGGCGCAGCAGGCATCGAGATATGTGAGCGCCATAGTATATGCGGCTATAGCGGCATTCCTCGGCCTGAGTGAGGGCAGCATAAATTACGCGATAGAGAGCAGGTTCCATGGAAGAGAACAGATAATATCGATCAATAAACTTATAATCGGTGAGGTTTATAGGCTTATTAGGGAGGGATATCGGTCTCCAGTTATCCTAGCTCCTTCAAACCTTAATCATCCGGAGCTCATGGTTGTCTCGGGAAATGATGTTGTTGCTATGGGCAAGATTGTCGGTGGGCTGAGATATCAGAGTTATTACCCCATAACGCCGGCGGCTGATGAGAGCTTCTTCATCGAGGAGAATGAGCGAATAACATGGAATGGATCTGATATAGCCTCAATAGTGGTTCTTCAAACCGAGGATGAGATTGCTGCTATATCCTCGGCTATTGGGGCCGCCTTGACGGGAGCTAGGGCGGCTACATGCACAAGCGGGCCGGGGTTCAGTCTCATGGTGGAGGCTCTTGGATGGGCGGGGATGAATGAAGTGCCAGTCGTTATAACATATTATCAGAGGGGAGGGCCGAGCACAGGCCAGCCCACGAGGGGGAGTCAGAGCGACCTCCTATTCGCGCTTCACGCCTCGCATGGCGAGTTTCCAAGAATAGTTATTTCCTCTGGAGATCACTTAGAGGCGTTCTACGACGCGATAGAGGCCTTCAACCTCGCCGAGAGATATCAGATGCCCGTAATACATCTACTCGACAAGTTTCTAGCGAACACCATAGTCGCGATGCCGCCACCCAGCCTCGAGAATGTGAGAATAGAGAGAGGCAAGCTCATCTCAGAGTCATTCGGCGAACAAAAGAGGTTTGAGTCGACGGATCTTGTATCACCTAGATATGTCTTAGGCTCGGGCGCGATAACATGGCACGCCGGTGATGAGCATGATGAGTGGGGCCATATTGACGAGCACCCCGAGAATAGGGAGAGAATGTATAGGAGGCGTATGGAGAAGATGGCCCTCGCTGACCAAGAGATACCCGATGAGAAGAGGCTCTCATATTATGGCGACGATGATGCTGATGCTCTCCTCGTTGGATGGGGCTCGGTCAAGGGGGCTGCTCTCGACGCGATTGAGGAGCTCAGGAAAGATGGAGTCAAGGCGGCATACATGCATCTCAGAATTCTCTCGCCATTCCCATCGAGGCTATTTAAGAGGATCGTGGAGAGGTTTGACCCTAGAAGAGTGATTGCGGTCGAGCATAATTACATGGCCCAAGCATCCCTGCTAGCGCGGATGGTCACAGGAGTGAATATTGAGCGCAGCATAGTGAAGTATACTGGGAGGCCGATATACTCCAGCGAGCTGGTTAGCGGGGTCAAGAGGATACTAGCTGGTGAGAGGAGGGTGGTGTTAACGCATGGCCCCTAGCCTAGCGGATTATAAAACCGGCGTCTGGGTTGATTGGTGCCCAGGCTGTGGAGACTTCGGTATACTCGCGGCCATGTATAAAGCGTTGGCCGAGCTCCAGCTCAAGCCGGAGAAGACTGTTATCGTGAGTGGGATAGGCTGCTCGAGCAAGATCCCCCACTTCATAAGGGTGAATGGTGTTCATACAATCCACGGGAGGGCGATACCCTTCGCGATGGGGATAAAGATGGCTAACCCGGGTCTAACAGTCATCGTGAATGGTGGTGATGGTGATCTCCTCGGTATAGGAGCGGGCCATTTAGTAGCTCTCGGGAGAAGGAACCTAGACATCACGGTCATACTCCATGATAACAGAGTCTACGGACTCACAAAGGGCCAAGCCTCGCCAACTCTCGAGAAGAATCTTAGGCTCAAGGCCCTCCCAAAGCCGAACATTCAAGACGCGATTAACCCCATTGCGCTCGCATTAGCCTCAGGATTCACCTTCGTCGCAAGAGGTTATGCCATGATGTCAGATCACCTGAAGGAGCTGATCAAGGCTGCTATTAACCATAGGGGGGCGGCGCTTATCGACGTCCTCCAGCCATGCGTAACATACAATAACATACATACTACGGAATATTATCGTGAGAGAGTCTACAGGATCGAGGAGGAGGGCTGGGACCCTGTCGTGAGAGATCCTGTGGAGGGGCGGGAGAAAATGCTCGAGGCGCTCAAAAGATCTATGGGGGATGAGGCTAGGATACCGATAGGCATATTTTACCAAGATCCAACAAGAGATACTTTAGAGGATCGGATTGCTGGGCGGCTCCCAAGTTACCTAATAAGCCCGCCAGCACTACAGAAAATAGAGGATAATGGTAGGCCGATAATGACTTGGGAGATCTTCAGAAAAGTTTTCACGCCAAAATTCGTTGAGACTGAACCGGCCCGATAGCTAAGACCTGATCCAAAAAGATGTCTTGAGATAAGGAGCTGGCTAACGAGGTTTGTCCAGCCTCTTTACCACACTCTGGACCTCTTGTTTTTCGCATCAAAAAAAGGAGGAGAGAACTGGGGGATCGGCTTTATGGTAGCGTGTATCCTCCATCAATGATTATATTCTGGCCGGTTATGAAACTTGATTTATCACTCGCCAAGAAAATCACTAGGTTAGCTACATCCTCCGGCTTTCCCCATCTACCAAGTGGTATTGCACGCCTTATTTGCTCATAGAGTCCTTCGTTCAAGGTCTTTGTACCCGGTGTCTCAATAGGACCTGGTGATATAGCATTTACATTTATACCATATTGAGCAACCTCAAGGGCTAGCGATTTTGTAAATCCGATTATTCCGGCTTTGCTTGCTGAGTAATGAACAAGATTGATAAAGCCGACTATGGGTCCTGCAATCGAGGCTATGTTTATTATTTTACCACTTCCTTGTTCAATCATCTTTGGCAGAACCGCTCTTGTGAAATTAAAAACTCCCCTGAGATTGACGTTTATGACCCTATCCCAGTCTTGTTCGCTCATTTCCACGAAAGGCTTGAATGGGTAAATGCCCGCATTATTAACGAGAATATCTATTCTGCTGAACTTCTCCAATACTTGGCTCACCGCTTTATGAGCATCATCCCAGCTGGATACATCGCACTTGATGGCTAGGCCGTCTCCTCCCCGCCCCTTAATTTCCCTTAAAACATCGAATATCTTATCAGTGATATCTATTAAAGCGACCCTAGCGCCGCTGGCAGCCAGCCGCAAGGCTATCTCCCTACCTATACCCTGACCAGCCCCCGTCACTATCGCGACCTTACCATTCAGGTCAAACATCATTTGTAAGATAACAATGTCATAATTAAAACATTTCGTCATTTCTCTTGGATGAAAAGGCTAAAGCTTATTATATGGATCACAGCGTTATAATTAGGGACGTGATTTCGTCTTGAGCTGTGGATGTGAGGCCCAGCATGGGCATGAGAGTTGGAGCAGGAGCTGCCATGTCTGCGCTCCAAGGCCTAGGAAATGGTATAAGGAAAGGCTCTTCTTAATAGTGCTTTGCCTGACTGGCCTTTATATCATTCATATTGTCTTAGATTATTTCGGCATACCGGTTCTGGGCGGCCTATTCTCGGCATTCTACGAGTACGCTGGGATGATTTGGCTCCCGATGACTATTGGGCTGCTTATGGGGGGTCTGATAGACCGTTTTGTTCCATCCGAGTATATTTGGAGGCTCCTCTCCCAACATAGGAAGAGAAGCATATTCTATTCTGTTGGATTGGGGTTCTTGGCTTCAGCCTGCTCTCACGGCATCCTCGCGATATCTATGGAGCTTTATAGGAAGGGCGCATCAACCCCAGCCGTTGTATCCTTCCTCCTAGCCTCGCCATGGGCAAATATGCCGATCACGATACTATTGCTCAGCTTCTTCGGCGTTAAGGGTCTAATATTCATAGTTATCGCGATAGCCATAGCTATACTAACCGGGCTAATTTACCAAGTACTGGATAAAGCCGGCTTGGTGGAGTGCAATGCCCATGGCACTACTCCCGAAAACAACCTCCTGTTACTAGAGGATGTTAAGGCTCGGTGGCGCGCATACAGCTTTGGGGCTAGGAGACTGGCCAGCGACTTTATGGGAATCATTAGGGGCTCTTGGGAGCTGGCGAAGATGATCCTATGGTGGATTATTATCGGCATGCTCATCGCGGCGTCCATACGCGCATATATCCCCACGGAGGTATTCGTGAACTATATGGGCCCAACATTACCCGGCCTACTGGTTACATTGATCTTCGCGACGGTCATAGAGATCTGCTCCGAGGGATCTTCCCCGGTCGCGCTGGAGATATACAGGCAGACTGGAGCGTTTGGGAACGCGCTAGTGTTCTTGATGGCCGGCGTGGCAACAGACTACACGGAGATTGGGCTAATCTGGTCCAATATAGGGAAGAGAGCGGCTCTATGGCTGCCATTATTAACGGTTCCCCAGATAGTGGTAATTGGATATCTTCTGAACATAATTCTGTAAATCTCCTAGAAGCTTGAATGAGGCTTAACCCGAGTTATTAATAGCTTCTTGTCAAAATTTTATATTAGCTGCCACTTATGATTTGCGCATGTGCTCCCAGAGGGAGTATGATGTAATTATCATAGGGTCTGGGCCTGCTGGCTGTACTGCCGCGATCTACACATCTAGGGCCGGCTTGAGGACTTTGGTGATGGGTGGCGTAACTCCCGGCGGCCAGCTCATGAAGGCCACACTCGTCGAGAACTTTCCCGGGTTCTCGGATGGAATTAGGGGGCCGGATCTGATGATGGAGATGATGAAGCAGGCTGAGAGGTTCGGCGCTGAAATAATCTACAGGAATGCCACGCGTGTGGACTTCTCATCCCGCCCGCTCAAGGTCTTCGCCGGCGACGAGGAATACTATGCATTATCCGTCATAATAGCGACTGGGGCCAGCCCTAAGATGCTTGGATTAGAGTCTGAGCAAAGGCTTATGGGTAGGGGCGTTTCGACATGTGCGACGTGTGATGCCCCACTGTATAGGGGCGCCAAGAATCTCGTGGTGGTGGGGGGTGGTGATAGCGCCGCTGAATATGCTCTCTTCTGCGCGAAGATAGCGGAGAGGGTAACCATAATACATAGGAGGGATAGGCTGAGAGCCTCAAGAATTCTGCAGGATAGGCTGCTCTCCGAGTCGAAGATAAGGATACTCTGGAATAGCATCGTCGAGGATATTATCGGTGAGGATAGGGTTGAGGGAGTGCTTGTGAGAAACCTAGTTAACGGCGAGCTGAATAGAATAGACTGCGAGGCAGTCTTCATAGCGATAGGACATAAGCCCGAGACCGAGATCTTCCGAGGCTGGCTCGAGATGGATGAGGAAGGCTACATAGTCACAAAAGATTTCGTCAAGACGGGCGTTGAAGGAGTCTTCGCCGCTGGTGAGGTAATGGATAAGAGATATAGGCAGGCCATAACATCCGCTGGATTGGGATGCATGGCTGCGCTGGAGGCGATAAAATATGTGGAAATGATTAAAAGCTCTAAATAGAGAAATAAGCAGATTAAGCCGCTAGTTTATGTGATGGATATATTTAGAGACTAACCCTCCTCTTCCACGGCTATTGGTACTTCTAAGTTAAAGGTCTTGTAATCCCTTAGTATCTTGAGCTTAATCATTCCCTTTTCCATGTATTCCTCCAAGATCTTTCTTAGATCACTTACCTTACGAACTGAATGATCCTCCGCCTCGATTATGATGTCCCCCTCCCTGATTCCGCGGAGATGTGCTGGACTTCCCCTAAGAACTCTTACGACTAGAAGACCCTCTGATGTCTTGAGCGAAAGGTATCTGGCGATATGTTCTCCCAAGGGTATGGTTATTACTCCGATCCACGGCCTTAGGGCTTTTCCATATCTCGAGACAATCTCCATAAACCTTTTTATCGTGTTTATTGGTATCGCGAAGCCTATTCCCTGTGCATATGGTATCATGGCCGTGGTCATGCCTATGACTTCGCCCCTCATATTAATGAGCGGACCGCCGCTATTTCCCGGATTTATCGCGGCATCCGTCTGGATCAGGTCCTCCAAGATGAAGCCCCCGCCCTCAATAGTCCTACCAACGGCGCTCACAACACCGAGGCTGACATTTGGTCCAGGAAGACCCAAAGGGCTGCCGATGGCAAGAACGAGTTCGCCAACCTGAATGCTATCCGAGTCGCCGAGTTTTAGGGGCTTAAGCTCGTCCTTCATGACTCTTAAGAGAGCTATGTCGCGTGATGGGGATCGGGTTACAATAACACCCTCAAGCCTCCTCCCGCCTATTAAGACCTCTATAGAACCAGCCTCAGAGACTACATGATTATTGGTTACAAGATATCCATCATGCGAGATCACGAAAGCGGACCCGACACCCCTGACCGGAACCGGCCTTAGGAAGACATCCATCCTTATCCCGGCAACTACCACGCTGGCAACACTATCCCACGAGCCCTCAACAAGCTTACTAATCTCATTCGAAAGCTGCTCTAGCAACCTTCCAGCCCGGGAATTCTCCTTCATCAAAAATAAAATAAATTAGGCTGGATAAAAACTAGCTCTTCAGCTACGACTCAGTAACGTATCTTTATGTGTTTTGGCTCAAGATATTGCATCAAGCCGCTTCTCCCCAGATCATGACCCAGCCCGCTCTGCTTCCAAGCCGGGTATGGAGCCTCGACGGAGGTAACGTCGACGTTGTTCACTCCAATGCTCCCGAATTCAAGCCTTCGAGCGACATCCCTCACAAGCTTAAGACTCCTAGTATATACGTACGCTACTAGACCGTATTCTGTCTGGTTAGCCCATCCTATCACCTGCTCAGTTGATTCAAATGGCATTACACCCACCACTGGTCCAAATGTTTCTTCCCTCATGACCTTCATCTCATGATCCACATTAACCAATATTGTTGGTTCATACCAATAACCCTTAAGAAATAACTCGCCCTCCGGCCTTTTGCCCCCACAGAGTATTTTGGCACCCTTGCTAACCGCGTCATTAACATGACTTATGACCTTATTCAAGGCCTCTTTATTGGACATCGGGCCCAGATCTGTGCTCTTATCAAATGGATCTCCAATCTTGAGCTTCTTGGTTTCTTCCACGAACTTCTCAACAAAGTCTCTGTACATGCTTCTCTGCACATATATTCTATTGATGGAGTTGCATATCTGGCCCATGTTCCTGAATGACCTCCTAACAGCCCCCTTAACGGCCAAGTCTAGATCCGCGTCCGCGAATATTATCATCGGGGTCTGATTACCTAGCTCGAGGGTCAGCCTCTTCAGGCCTTGTGATGCAAGTGCCATTATCCTTCTACCAACCTCGGTTGAGCCGGTGAAAGTCACCTTCCTAACAAGCGGATGCGACACGAGGGCTTCACCCACATTTTTACCCGATCCTGTGACTATGTTTACCACACCTCGTGGGACCCCGGCCTCGACGAAGCATTCCACGAACTTTATAGGTGATATGGGTGTATATGATGGCGGCTTCGCGACGATCGTGCATCCAGCGGCCAGCGCTGCCCCAATCTTCCAAGATAACAGCTGGACCGGGTAGTTCCATGGTGTTATAGATGCCACCACACCAACAGGTTGCCATATGACTATACTATCATGATCTTTATCTGGTAAGGGAATGACTTGGCCGTAAACCCTGAAAACCTCCTCAGCAAAATATCTTAGAGCATAAGCGGCATTCAAAACCTCGTTCAACGCCTGTTTTATGGGCTTCCCCTGCTCCATTGTCAGATATCTCGCTATTTCCTCAGCGTGCTTCTCAACAATGTCCGCAGCTTTATGCAGTAGGTTTCTACGATCATTTAAAGAGATTTCAGACCATTCCTTAAATGCCCTATAGGCGGCTTGAACTGCACGATCCACATCCGTTGGGCCACCAGAGGGGACCTTAGCGAAAACCTCTTCCGTTGCTGGATTCACAACCCCGAAATAATCCCCATTACTAGCTCCAACCCATTCTCCATTAATTAACATAAGAAAGCGTTCCATGAAGCTCGCCCCGATATGACTATGTTATGACATGCTAATAAATATTGTGGGGCATAGATTGCAGTGTAGGATGTCTATTTCTGGGTCGAGCTTCTTGTGATATGTGCAGAAGTATTTCTTGGATAGGATGTATGCGGTTATTTCCGCGATCCTTTCTTGAATCTGGCTCTTGTCGAGTTCGTTTTTCAGTATCTTGGTGGCGAGCTCCTTAATCATTTGAGTAACATCGCTGAATCTTGTAAGCCTTATGCCAGCGCCTCTCTCGGACTTTATGTATCTTGTGATTGCTGAGCGGGATAGGTTGAGGATCCTAGCGGCATCCGCTCTGGCCATACCCCTCCTAACAAGCTCTCTCGCCAAATGCCGCCTGATGGAGGGCGCGACATATCTCGTGGCTAGCTCGAATACGTCCTTCATGGCTATAACACTAGGATCTTCTTTTTGACCCCCTCCGGGTTGTTTATGATGTCCGTGAAGTCCTCGACTATCTCGACAGTCCCAAGGAGCTTGTTCTCCTCATTCTTCACGCCGACTATCAGGACCCTAACTATCCTGTCGCCGATTTTGGTCCAGAACTCCCTATATTCGGCTTCCCCCATCTTTATGTCATCAACGACCTTCCTGACGGCAGGCTCAAGCCTCGGCGGATGGCAGTATTCGAGCCTCCTGCCAAGTATCGTTTTAGTCCTAACAAATCTCTGATGGAAGATGCTCTCTGTGAAGAACTTGACCCGATCATCAGTATTAGCATAGGTGATCTCTAGTGGAAGGGATCTAAAGAGGGCCTTTATCTCCTCGATGCTCAGAAATCCTGTTCCCAAGTCTAGATCTTCCTTGGAGCGGATCTCATATGTGTCCGGCTGGACGCCATGTGAGAGCACCATAGACCTGAACTCCTGAGGAAGCCTCTGAACCTGCTCCGGCGTTATCTCGGCCTTCAGCTGGTATGGTAGGATTGGCTCAGCATTCGTCTTCCACTTATCCTCAACCTCAACTAGGTAGCCGAGGTCATCCGCTATATCCGCTATCGCGGCCCATTCGCCCTCGGTGAAGAGTGCCCAGACCGCTGGGAAGAGGATCTTGTTCTCCCTGAAGACAAGCTCGGATGCTTCTCGTGCAATCTCTATGGCGCGGTTGGCCAGCTCATTAGCCCGCGATCTATCGAACTCGGCTTCAGCCTTCTGGATAGCATCTAGGAGCCCTCGAAGCTTGACTCTAACCTGATCCTCCCTCCCCCACATTACTCTCGGAACAGCCACTATCCCCCTCCTCTCAAGATATGGGAATAAGAGCATCTGGATCTTGCGGTAATGTAGTCTGATCTTCGCCAACTCGAGCGCGGCCTGCTTAAGGTCGGCAAGAGCTCTCTTAGCTTCATCATCACTCCCGGCCCTCAGTACCTTGGAGGCATGTAGGCCCAAGGCATCAGCCTGCCTCAATATCCACTCATTCTCCCTCATGAGTAGGTCGAGGGGATGGCCTTTTGGAACGCCCTCAAGCTCCCTAGCAACAAGATATTCCCTGAACAGCTCGACGTGAAGATCGCATAGCCTCAGTATATCATCGATCCTAACGCCCTCCATGACAAGCTGCTGCTCGATCAAGGGGATCTCAAAAGGTGATATCTGGGACAAGACGCCGCCGAAATCCTTTTTCAGTCTATCAATGCTCTCCCCGGCGTGTAGTGCCTTAAGGATCGTCTTAACAAGCTCCACCTTATCTGGAGGTAGTTTTGTTGACACGTGTCAACACCTCAAATATAGAAAGAACCGGCTCTTAATAAACGTTTCCCGCGCCAAAGATCACTCATGCATAAATTGTTATAAGGGGACATTGGTAGCAACCTTAGCTTGGGAAATGGACGTTCCTGAAGCAATCAAAATAAGGAGATCCCATGGAGCCATTGAGCCGATTAATATATCTGACGATCTAATTGAAGACTTGGCTTATCATGCCTTGCTCACGCCCTCTTGCAATAATAATCAGCCATGTAGGTTCATCTTTGTCAGGAGCAAAGAGAAGCTTCAATGGAGCTATAATGCGCTTTCACGGGGAATATCTGTGCCAAGAACTCGTCCCCGATAATAGCCGTTGACTCGAAGCGCTAATACGACTGCGTCATTGGTGATAGGGAATACTACTTGTTCGATACCGGGATAGCTGTGGGTTTCATGATTCTGAGAGCCGCAGAGTTCGGGCTCGTTGCTCATATAATAGCTGGATATAGTCCAGAGGCGGTCAAGAAAGAACTCAACCTGCCGGAAGATGTTAACCTGATAACCCTCATAATCGTTGGCAGACACTCGAAGAAGTTGATAAAGGGGCTCCCGTCACCCCAAAGGGAAAGAGAGGAGAAGCATCCCCCTAGAAAGAGCTTCAACGAGATTGCTAAAATCATATGACGATAGAAATAAAGTAGGGTGGAATTTTAGGTCCAAGTGTGGCTAATTTGAAGCCTTAGCATCCACACAAGTATAAATCGTCATCGGATTCGGATGATAGATACTTCTCAGGATTTTTTCGGAATTCCTCCAAGCAGTACCCGCAGCAGAAATAGTATGTCCTGCCTTTGTACTCCATCTTATACGGTGTGTCCTCGCTGACCTCCATCCCGCAAACCACGTCTTTAACCAACCTATCAACCTCATTAAGAGAAATGAAATAACTATGTTATAAACCTTATGACCTCCAGCACTCAGGCCCTTATCAAGCAGAAATAAATGGGAGATGATGGGGATTAGAAATGTTACTCAGTTTGTTCGGTGGGTGATTGTTCCTGTGGTTGTGCTGCCTCCTCTTTGGGTGCTTCCTGCGGTGCAGGGGCCTCTTCCGAAGGTGGAGGTAACTCCACCTTCTTCCTCGGCCTCCGAGCCCTTCTCCTAACTTTTTTGACCTTTCTCGCCCTCTTCTTGGCAGGCTTCCGAGCTCTAGCCTTCTTACCTCTCCTACCTCTTTTCCTTCCAGGTTTCCTGCGTGCCATATCTTTCCACGAAAATTACATCGTTTACATGCTTATAATCTTTACATAATCAAGCAGTTCTTCAAAAATGTGCTACAATTACGCAATCATGGCACACTTACCCCGAGTTTCTTCATCCGCTTGATCATTGTCATAACCTTAACTTCTACGGGTTTTCCGGTTTAAGGCCTCGGTTATGAATGATTGAAGCCTCAGCTTGCACTCCCTTAGCTTACTTCTGACCTTCCTCCTTGCTCCAGCGCTCCAGTGGCCCTTCGCCTCAATCTCCTTAAACCATTTCTCAAGCGACTCTAGGGCATTCTCAAGCTCCTCCGCCTCCTCTTCCGAGACATTCCCCTTTTCGAGATTCTCCCTTATCTCGTGTAGAAACTCCTCACATTCCTCCAACAGCTCCAAGTACTCTCTATTCCTGCTTTCCCTGAATACCTCAAACAGCTCTTTAGCATACTTTCTCTTCAACGGCTTCGAGATCATAATTATCGCTCTATTGATCTCCGAGTCAAGTAATACCTCCTCGACATCCTTCTCAACCTCCTTCCTGAATGGGATTAGGCAGAGTGAGAGGTTCGGATATATCCCTCCCAAGCTCCTCAATCTTCTCCAAAGCTTAACCCTAACCCTAGATGGGAAGTTTGATGAATCATAAAGTATTATCAGAAACTTCTCAGGCATGATATCATTCCCTCAGCTTGACGCTAATAAGCCTATGCCTCACGGCAGAATGCTTAAATGTAACAGCCGTTACATCGAGGCATAAATGCGAGAGGGAAGAATGATGATGGCGATCAGCCTCCAGAAAACCGCTAACTATATTCTGAGCAGGAGGGGGAAGGATGGGGGCTACCTCTACTACCAGTATCAAGGCATCTTCGACTCCAGCGCCGAGGAGACATATTATGCAGTGAGATCGCTCAAGCTTCTAGGAATCGAACCGCCTAAACCCGAGGAGACAACAGATTTTCTTCAGAGCCTTCAAAGAGAGGATGGCAGCTATCCAAGCCTTCGAACAGCATATTTTGCCATAAAGGCCTTGGAGGAGCTCGATAGCGGGCCAAGAAAACCAAGGGAAGCAATTAATTATCTAGAATCCCAGCTTGAGAAGAATCTAGATAGGATCTCGGGAGCAGAGGCATATGCTAGTTCTGTCAAGGACATGAGACCTCTTATCGAGAATGGCGTTCTTAGGTCTTGGGATTTAACCGACAGGCTCTATATTGTTGAGATCTCCTCAGGCCTATCCCACCTGTCCATGATAAGCGAGGCATTAAACATCTTGGGACGCGATATCAATGATGGGAGGCGGCGGAGGATAATTAAAACCATCCTCTCATACATGCGGGAGGATGGAGGGTTCGGCGCATCATACTCCCTGATTGATGAGACATTTCACGCATTAAATGCTTTATATAATTTGAGATACGCGTTAACTGATCTGGGGAGGACTGTTGAATGGCTTGGAAGATGTGAGGATGAGCATGGGGGCTTTAAGCCCAACCCGGCTGTCAAGCACTCCTACCTGATCTCCGACCTGCATTACGGCCTTGAGGCCATGAGCCTGCTGAGATTATCTCCTAGATACAAAGAAGCTCATATCGAATTTGTCTTAAGGTGTTATAATGATAATGGAGGCTTTCGGGAGTCAATACATATAGGCTTATCCACGCTTGAGGCAACATTCTATGCGCTCTCATCGCTTACCATGCTTAGGGGGTTAAGGGTGTAGAATATGAGGGAGGATAGGGAGAAGGATGTGGTTTATGTCTCCCTGAAAAGCGCGTTGATGGAGGAAGGATGTCCCATATGCCTGCTCGTCTCTAAAAGAAGGGATCAGTGGATTGAGACCCTGTTTTACGAGCTTGTTACCAATAGCGAGACGAGGAGGAGGCTGAGGGAGAGGGGCTTCTGCACGCATCATCTCTGGTATATCTTGGATTATCTCGAGAAGAATTTGGGGATAGATGGGCTGGGCATCTCAATAATCCTGCATGACCTATTATCGACAAGCATTGAGCAGCTTGAGAGGATGAATGTGTCCGAGAAACGGCCTGAGTGCCTATTATGCTCAATAATCAAGGAGTATGAGAGGAATTATCTGGATTCTCTGGCCGAGTGGATTGCGACTCAGGAGTTCATGAGGCTCTTTGGTGAGGGGGATTCTGTATTCTGTCTACCTCACTTAGCGGCGCTTCTAAGAGAGATTGATAACAGGCATGGGCTAGCTATTCTGAAGATCCAATTGGAGAAGATGAGGAGGATACTTGGAAGGCTGGAGCTTTTCATTAGTAAGTCGGATTACAGATATCTGAGGGATCTGAGAGGAGAGGAGGCTAAGGCGCGGTATCTCGCCTTACAGGTGCTTGGGGGAATAAATTTATGAAGCTGCTCACCATTCTTGTGATTCATTTTTCAGGACGGAGCTAATGATTTATACAGCTCCTCTTTACCTGACTATCCTGTGAAGGAGATTTTAGAACATGTTAGGATGGCTTCTTGGGAGCTTTTGGATGAGATTGTTGAGACATTTATTGAGATTCTGAGGATTCCGGCTATAAGTCCCTCGGCTGGCGGCCGTGGCGAGCTTAGGAGGGCTGAGAGGCTTCAATCCATTCTATCGGAGTTTGGGATTGAGCGGGTGAGGAGGGTGGATGTCCCCGATGAGAGGGCTGAGGGTGGTGTTAGGCCGAATATTATCGCGGTCTTGGAGGGTGAGGATTCCAGTAAGACCCTCTGGCTGATAGCTCACATGGATACCGTTCCAGAGGGCGATGTAAGGCTCTGGGAGACGGATCCATTCGAGCCCGTGATCAGGGATGGGAGGATATATGCGCGGGGCGCAGAGGATAATGGCCAAGCGATTGCCTCAATGCTCCTAGCCGCGAGGATACTCAGGGAGCTGGGCCTGAGGCCGAGAGTCGATCTAGGGCTCGTCTTCGTCTCCGATGAGGAGGCTGGCAACAAGTATGGTTTGGAGCAGCTGGTCAGGATGGGGATATTCAGGAAGGACGATGAGGCGCTTGTCTTGGATTATGGCTCCCCGGATGGCTCGGAGATGGAGATCGCGGAGAAGCATATGCTCTGGCTTAAGTTCATGGTGCGCGGCGTCCAAGCCCATGCAGCATTCCCGCATCATGGGATAAATGCTCATAGGATTGGAGCGCGGCTTCTCCTAACCCTCGACGAAATCCTGCATGAGAAGTTCCATGAGCATGATGAGCTATATATTCCACCCGTCTCCACCTTCGAGCCCACCAAGAAGGAGCTGAACGTGGAGAACGTGAACACTATTCCCGGCATCGACGTCTTCTATTTCGACTGCAGGGTTCTGCCGAGATACTCCCTTGACGATGTCTTATCAACTGTTAGGGAGGTTTGCGGAAGATTTGAATCCATGTATGGTGTAAGGATCGAGGTTGAGGGGGTCTTTAGGTGGGATTCTCCTCCACCCACGCCGTCGAGCGCGAATGTTGTCAGAAAGCTCTCGGAAGCCCTTAAGGTCTCTAGAGGCGTGAATGCTAGGCTCATAGGTATTGGAGGCGGAACATGCGCGGCTCTCCTAAGAGCTCAGAATATCCCAGCCGTCGTCTGGTCAACCCTAGATGGCATGGCCCATAAGCCAAATGAATACTGCAGGATCGAGAATATTCGAAAGGATGCCGAGACGCTCGCAGTTCTCTCGCTCATTATCTAGCTCGGCCTCCTACCACCCCTCCAGATCGGCGGATATGTGCCCCTCTCCATTATCACGCGCTCCGTGTCCACGGCTATGCCATGATCCCTCTCAAGAATTTCCTCGGCATCCATTAGGCTTCTCCCGATAGCAACGAGCTCGCTCTTAAGCGTCATGATTGCGACTGGCGCATCTCTCCTAACAGTATTCTCGACCCTGGCCACGCCGACGACCGCGAGATTTGCTCCATGGCATATCGCATCAACAGCGGTATCGAGTATGAAGACCTTGGGCATATACTCCACGGCCTCCTCGACAGGTCTTAGAATATCCCTTAGGCGACCCTCATTCCCGCTCTCCCTGTACTCCATTAGCGCAGCGTAGAGATCCAGTAGCGTGTAGGCCTTTTCCTCGACGAATGGGCCAGCTCTAGTTCTCCGAAGCTCCTGCATATGGGCGCCGCATCTCAGGTATAGACCGATATCCCTGCATAGCCTCCGGATATATGTCCCGCCCGAACAGGCGACCTTCATCAACACATTTCTCCCAATCCTCTCAATGAGCTCTATCCTATAGATAGTCCTGGTCCTAATTCTCCGCGCGACGCTCGACCTCACGGGCGGGACTTGATATATCTCGCCCGTGAAGAATCTTAGCGCCCTTTCGAGATCCTCGTCCGAGACATCGTCATGGAGTCTCATGAGGCAGACATACTCCTTCCCGCCGCCCATAACCGCCCCAGCACACTTTGTTGCTTCATCAACCAATATCGGGAGAACGCCCGAGACTGCTGGGTCGAGTGTTCCGCCATGACCAGCCTGCCTAGCGCTGAGAAGCTCTTTCACAGTAAATGCTACCTCATGGCTCGTCGGCCCACGAGGCTTATCTACATTAACTATACAGGCCCTAAGAAGCTTCTCAAGAGGCCTCTCATATGGCGGACATCCATAGCTCGGATCACTCTCAGCATCAACCCTAACCAGTATCTCGCGCTCAATCTCCCAAGGAGGCTTAACGGCCTCGAAGATCATCCACGTGGAGATTATCGCCTTAGCTCAAAAAGGCTTCGCCTAGGCCAGCGCCTCCAGCTCCACCTTAACCTTGGCCTTCATGTATTCTATTAGGCCAGCTGCCTCCAGAGTCTTCATCACCTCCTCGTCGCTAGCGCCTCTCTTGATCTCTATCTTATGAGGCGTGAATGCAAGATGCCTCACGTTAGCCCTCCTCCGCCGGACGCCCGTCAACTCCTTCGGCCCGGTCACGAGCACGAAGTTCTTATCAATCACATCAACTATCACGCACTTCTTCCCCGCCTCCCTACCCGAGACCTTCACAGCTATCCGGCCTATCTCCTCGATCATACCCGCCCTAAAGCGGGCTAAAAATCACTATTTATGAATTGCCAGAAGCCCCCAGAAGAAGGCTATAAAAGGCAATTCTCTCCAGCCCACTCACTCCAGACAACCATTACTCAATTACTATGTGGATAACAGGTATATTGCCGCTATTGCGAGCGCGATTCCTGCGATCCTCTTAAATGTGATCACATCGCCCAAGTCATAAAGCATCGCCACCATGGCGACACATATCAGAACGCCCGAGAGAAATGCGTAGATGGCGATATGCCAGTTTAGAGATATTCTCCACCCCTCCAGAAAACACCCTAGAAGGATGATCGTTGTAAATGTTGCCAAAACCTCTACAGCATAATAGCTGACTGGTGATGGGCTTGGAGAGATACCCTTTTTCCTGAAAAATCACGAAGACCTATGCAGGTAAAGGCCGCCAATGCAAATAATATCTTAGTCTTAGGGATTTGAAACATGCTTAGTGCTTCGGGGCTCAGCGATTTATATTTTGCCCGCCAGCTATTCGCATATTATGATGCTCAGCGATACTACTTCCTGAGCTTTGCTAGGCTGAGTATCTGCTCGGGCCTCAGCACCGAGATGCCAGTATATGCTCCGATAACCTCTATCAATACTATCCAGTCGGGATTCTTCAAGTCAACCCGCCTATTAACATTCTTCGCGGCCGCCTCTATTATCTCGGAGCTCGAAAGCGATGTATGCCTCTTCTCGATTGTTATCCTGAAGCTCTGCCCCTCTGGGATCTTTGATGAGACCCTCTTAACAGCCTCAGCTATCATCTCGAGATTCGACTCAACTACCTCCTCTATCGGGATTATCCTCATTAGGCTTCCAACCCTCCAAGGCTCCTCCTCAGCAATCACCCTAACCCTCTCAATAACCTCGAATGGATCGAGACTAGTCCTCGCCGTCAATAGGCCCGAGATGCTCGTCATCGAGACCTGGGGCTCACTATCGCCGAGAAACCTTAGCAGATCCTCGAGTTCTATCGCCGCGAGATTCTCCATCCCCCTAGCGGTCGTAACTATGAGATTGAACCTCCTCACCACGATAAGCAGAAACTCATCTCAACATATAAAGATGCAAGAAGGATGGGCCGGAGATCCAAGTAGATGGCAGCCTCATGCCTCCGGGAGAGGTGTTAGCTCCATGTTAGGGGTGTTTAGCCAGATTCCACGCGCCCTGCACTCCTCTACAGCTTCAGGATGAGCCCATAAGGCATAAAATGCCTTAACCACCCTGCCCCTCAACAGCTCCGGCTCATGCTGTATTATTGTCTCCAGCTTCTTCTCAAGCACCTTAACATGTCTCGGGGCAAGCCTCGTTTTAGCCTCACCGATGATTGTCATCCCATCATTGGATCCATAGATATCCAGCTCGATATATGGCCTGACAAGTGGGCTGAGCTTGATCATGATACCGTGCTGCCTAAGCCTTAGCTCTATCATCGACCTAGCCTCATCCTCAAGCAAGATACTAACCTCCTGTATGTGACGAAGAGCATATCGTAATGCCCTCCACATCCTCCTCTGCTCATCAGCCAGCCTAGCAACAGCCTCTTCCAACCTTTTCTGGCCCTCAGTTAATCTCACGACAGCTTCTCTAAGCTCGGCCTGCCCACGCCTAAGATCCTCCAAGCCTATAAGACCGGCGACCGCGTACCTGAACTCCTCATCCTCTCTTAGAAGCCTTAGAATCCTCGATTTCAAGTTCGCCCTAGAGCCCATTCCCGTCTCGGAGAAAGACTCATCTAATTTATAAGGAATCTCTACCACCGCTCAAGACACTTCACATATTAAGCCATTCAAGGAGGATGATTATGTGATGTGTTTAGATTTCTGGGACTATGCCTGGTATTCTTGGGAATGGCTGAACCTCTGCGACGTGCCGCGCTCCAACGATATATGCTATGAAACGCTCTATTCCGAGGCCGGCTCCAGCTGATGGTTTTAGGAGGCCCTCCCTGGCGAGGTCAAGCAGGATCTTGTAGCTTGACTTATCCAAGCCATCTCGCTCAAGCTTCTTTACGAGCTTCTCATACTCGTATTCCCGCTCGGCTCCCGAGATCACCTCACCATATCCCTCGGGGAGTATTAGGTCATAGTTTCTCCACTCGCCGGTCTCAAAGTCCTCATAATCATAGAATTGTCTTGGGATTCCTGTCACCCAGATCGGGTCCTCGATCACCCTTGAGACCTCATCCTGCCATGATGTGCCATACTTCTCCTCGAGCTCGCTCATCTTATAGACCTTAAATGGTGTTCGCGGAATCCTCAACTCCCTCCCTAAACCCTCCAGCTCGCGGGAGAGATGCTTCCTCACATGTTTTATCGACTCTGTTATGAGCTCCTCGTATATCCTGAAGATGTCCTGCATTTTAGCATGCGCCACCTCGACCTCGAATTGCGTGAACTCGTAAAGGTGTCTTCCGGTCGCCGCTCTATCCCTCTTCTCTATCCTTATGTTTGGTGATAGGATGAATATCTTCTCCGGGCCGAGGGAGACGAGGACCCGCTTATGAACTATCATGCTCTGCATCGCCGAGACTTTCTCGCCATATATCTCGACCTCGATTTTCTTCTCTATGCTGAATTCCGGGTCGGGCCAGAGCGGGTCCGTGGACTTTGAGAGGATGACTGGGAGTATCCAGTAGAAGCCCTTCTCGAGAAGGCGCTCCACCATGACCCTGAGTACCTCTGTCTGGATTCTGAGGATCGCCATCTTTCGGCCGCTCATCGGCTTCCTCAAGTCAAGTTCCTCGAGCATTAGTCCCCTCATCCAACGCTCTGTGATCGAGTTAAGAGCAGTATATTTGTCTTTTTAACGGGCATATCCGTCAGCTGGATGAGGGGTGCGGGCTTGCTTATCTTCTTTCCCGACCATCTGCCGGCATACCCGTTAGCGAGAGCGTTATAGGCTCGAGGTTCTTCATAATACTTGTCGATGAGGGAGCGGTTGAAGGGGTTCTCGAAGCTGATGAGCATTAAGCAGGCTCGGGAGATTCTGAGGAGCAAGATTACGCATAGGATAGTGGAGGTTGAGGAAGTTGAGCTTGTCGCGGCTACTGGCAGGGTCTGCGGCGAGGATATCAGGGCGCCTATGGACTCTCCGGCATATGATAGGAGCGCTGTTGATGGCTATGCTGTCGTGGCCGAGGATACTTTCGGCGCCTCTCCCACGAATCCCGTGGAGCTTAAGCTCGTCTATAGGATTGAGCTCGGCGCAGATCCATCATGTCTACCGGAGATTAGGAGGGGTGAGGCGGCTGAGATCCCGACCGGCGGGCCTATACCAAGGGGCGCGAACGCCGTCATCCCCCTCGAGCACGCCAGGAGAATTAATGGCCGCTTGGAGGTGTATGAGCAGGTGCGGCCGCTTCAAAACATCTCTAGAAGGGGTGAGGATTATCGGAGTGGCGAGATTGTCTTGAGGAGGGGCTGGCTTATCAAGCCATGGTATATCGCGGCTCTAGCGTCACTTGGCTTCAGGAGCTTGAGAGTTGTTAGGAGGCCGCGTGTCGCCATCCTCTCATCGGGTGGGGAGCTTGTCGAGCCGGGTGAGAGACTCGCTCCAGGCAAGGTGTATAACTGCACTAAGCCCATGATATGGGCTATGCTCGCATCCTATGGCGCTGAGCCGATAGACTTGGGCATTGTCCCAGATGATGTTGACATTATTTCCGAGAGGGTTTCGGATGGGCTGGCGATTTCTGATGCCGTAATAGTTACTGGTGGCACAAGTGTTGGGGAGCGGGATCTAGTCCCGGAAGCCGTCTCGAGGATCGGCGAGATCGTGGTTCATGGGCTCGCGATAAGACCCGGCAAGCCTATGGGCTTCGCGATGGCCTCTGGCAAGCCGATATTCATGCTCTCAGGATTCCCCGTCGCGGCGCTGATAGGCTTTCAGGAGCTGGTCATTCCAGCCCTAGAACACATGCTTGGGTGCAGGTTCGATCCACCTCCAAGGATAAGTGGGAGGCTTATTAGAAGGGTGGCATCACCGCCGGGGATCAGAACATATGTCAGGGTTAGGGTCTTCAAGGGCGCTGATGGAGAAGTCTTGATAGAGCCGCTGAGGGTTACCGGCTCCGGCATACTCTCAACACTCACTCGCGGAAATGGCCTGCTCATCATCCCAGAGGAGCTTGAGGGCCTTGATGAGGGCTCCGAGGTTGAGGTCATCCTCCTCTCACCAATCTTCGAAGGTGAGAAGACTTGAGAAAGATCTTCCACGAGCTTCCAACACTTCGAGAGGCTCTTGAGCGCGTTCTCGAGGAAGTCTCCCCTCTCAGGGCCGAGGAGGTGACTCTAGATGATGCTCTCGGCAGGGTCTTGGCATCTGACGTTTATGCGATGATCGATTCCCCACCATTCGATAGATCTCTTGTTGATGGTTATGCTGTTAGGGCTGAGGATACTTATCAGGCGGATGAAGAAAACCCCGTGGAGCTTAAGCTCGTCGGCAGAGTTGATGTGGGCGAGAGGCCGTGTGCAACGATACATGAGGGCGAGTGCGCCGAGATCTCGACGGGCGCGCCGATACCGCGTGGCGCGAACGCCGTTGTCATGGTCGAGTATACGAGCCAGTCAGGGGATAGAGTGAGGATCTTCAGGGCTGTTAGGCCCGGCGAGAATATAGCCCAAGTGGGCTCAGACATCTCCGCGGGAGACCTCGTGCTAAGGAGGGGTAGGATGCTGACCGCGAGGGAGATCGCCGCGCTCGCTGCTCTCGGATATTCTAAGGTCATGGTGTATAGGAGGCCGAGCGTCGCGGTCTTCTCGATTGGGAGGGAGCTCGTTAAGCCGGGGCAGCCGCTGGAGCTCGGGAAAATATACGACGTCAACGGCTACTCTATTCTCGGCCTTCTCGCAGAGCTCGGCCTCACCGCAACATTCAAGGGAATACTGCCTGATGATGAGGAAATAATTCTCAGGAGTCTCAAAGAGGCGTTGAAGGAAAATGATGTTGTGATAACCTCAGGCGGGACATCAGCCGGCCTTGGAGACCTAACCTATAGGGTCATCGAGAAGCTCGGGAGGATAATCGTTCATGGGGTAAGGGTTAAGCCTGGGAAGCCGACGGTATTCGCGATCACGCCTGATGGTAGGCTCTTGATCGGGCTACCTGGCTTCCCGCTATCCGCCATGATGATCTTCATCTCCCTGGTTAAGCCGATATTATTGAGACTCATGGGCGCTGATGCGGAGGAACCTGATACCATTCAAGCCGAGGCGGCATTTAGGCTGAACCTCGGCGGAAGAACCCACCTAATACCCGTGCATCTCGTCGAGACCTCTAAAGGTCTTAGGGCTTATCCGATGCTGGGGAACTCGGGTTCAACCTCAGCACTACTCGATGCCGATGGATTCATAGAGGTGCCCGGCGAGAAGCAGTATCTCGATGAGGGCGAGGTCGTGGAGGTCAGGCTCCTCAGGAGATATAGGCCTCCGAGCGCTGTGATTATTGGGAGCCATTGCCCCGCGCTCGACCTGCTGATAGACGCGGCCGGCTTGAGGAATATCAAGATGATAAGCGTCGGCTCCCTCGGCGGGTGGCATGCGCTGAAGAGGGGTGAGGCCGACATCGCTGGAACGCATCTCCTCGATGAGGAGACCATGAGCTATAACATCCATATGCCAAGGAGGCTCGGGCTCGAGGATGAGGTCGAGATATACGGCGGCTACATCAGGGAGATAGGATTCATAACGGCTCCGGGCAACCCGAAGAATATCGAGGGCTTTGAGGATCTGCTAAGACCCGATGTCGTCTTCGTCAATAGGGTTCCCGGATCCGGGATAAGGACCTTCACAGATCTCCAGCTTAGGAGGCTTGGGGTAGTTGATCCGGAGAGGAGGATAAGGGGCTACACGTATCAGGTGAGGACTCATACGGCGGTCGCAGCCGCCATCGCTCAGGGAAGAGCTGATGTGGGGATCGCAATCGGATACGTAGCCAAGATCTATGGCCTCGAATTCATACATCTCGCGGATGAGAGATTCGACCTCGCCGTCCGCAGGGATAGGCTATACAAGAGCTCCATTAAGGCGATTCTCGAGGCGCTGGGAAGCAGAAGCTTCGCCGAGAAACTGAACAAGCTACCACACTACAGGATTACGGATGAAACTGGGCACAGGATCTACCCCTAGGAAAAGGATCTGTGAAGGGAAGTAAAGACTTTTATATATAGCTCTAACATTACTTTTCCATGACATCTATTAGTGGTTATGCGAATAAGATAGCTTGGGTTGATCTCTCGGAGAAGCGCGTTGAGTATCTGGAAGTTGATGAGGATGAGGCTGTGAAGTTTATTGGTGGGAGAGGCCTTGGTGGAAGACTTCTCCTAAAGCATGCTGTTGGCAAGGATCCCTTATCACCCGAGAACATTCTAGCGATAATGGTCGGCCCAATGACCGGCAGCGACGCCCCCCTCTCAAACAGGATCGCCGCTGTCACTCGGTCTCCTCTAACAGGTGCATTCGCCGATAGCCATTGTGGCGGATACGCTGGTCCGGCGCTCAAGCTCTCGGGCTTCGATGGCGTGGTGCTTGCCGGCGCATCTGATAATCCGGTTCTACTCGTCGCCAAGAATGGTGCGATCTCAATCGAGGATGCGAAGGCGCTCTGGGGCAAGACCACATTTGACGCATACCAGTCGATTAAGAGGAGGTATGGCGCGGAGGCCGTGTTCTATGGCATAGGGCCGGCTGGGGAGAACATGGTGAAGTTCGCGAACATTATGCATTTCAGCAGGTTTGCTCCCGGTGGTAGGGCTTCTGGGAGATGTGGCACGGGAGCCGTGATGGGGAGCAAGAGGGTTAAGGGGCTTGTCATGCTCCCCGACCTAAAGAAGAAGCCTCGGCCGGCAAATCCTGACGAGTTCAAGAAGGCGATTGAAGACTCGCTTACGAGAATCAGGGAGAGCAGTGTAACAAGCCCTGGGAAGGGCGGCTTATCCGTCTATGGGACATCAGTCCTTGTGAACGTGATCAACGAACTGGGGGCATTTCCAACGAGAAATGCGAAGCAGACGATGTTCGAGGAGGCATACTATATCTCGGGAGAGAACCTCCGTGGAACGATTCTGAGAAGGCAATGGACATGCTTCATGTGCCCGGTAGCCTGCAAGAGGGAGTCTGAGGTCAAGGATGGGAAGTTCAAGCATGAGAGCGAGGGGCCCGAATATGAGACTGTCTGGGCTCTCGGAGCCATGACGGGGCTCGGCCACATAGAGGCGGTATCATACCTGAACTATCTCGCAAACGCCTATGGCCTCGACACAATAGAGCTTGGAAACACCCTCGCCGTCGCGTGCGAAGCCTCTGAGAGAGGTCTGATAAAGGATTCTGTGAAATGGGGCGATGCCGATGCCTTTATAGAGCTCATCAAGAAGATTGCTTACCGCGAGGGTGAGCTCGGCAATCTGCTGGCTGAGGGAGGGGCGAATGCTGCTGAGAGGCTTGGCGCTCCCGAGATCTCCATGTCGGTGAAGAAGCTGAGTATACCAGCGTATGACCCGAGAGGCGCTAAGGGCATGGGGCTCACATACGCGACATCGAATAGGGGGGCCTGCCACCTAAGGGCCTACACCATCTCCTCCGAGGTACTCGGCATACCATATAAGACAGATCCACTAGCATATGATGGCAAGGTGGATGTCGTGATATACTTCGAGAGGCTGTTCGCGGTCTTAGATAGCATGACGTTCTGCAAGTTCAGCAGCTTCGCGATGACGAAGGAGGATTACGCCGCCCTCTACTCTGGGCTAACCGGGAGAGAAGTCACGCCGGATGACCTGGACAAGATAGGGGAGAGAATCTGGACGCAGGAAAGATACTTCAACCAGCTTCACGGCTTCTCCCGGAAGGACGATATACTGCCGAGGAGGTTCTTCGAGGAGCCGTCATCTCACGGCCAAGTCTATGATAGGGAGATGTTCGAGAAGATGCTCGACGAATACTATCGGAAGCATGGATACGATCCCGATGGAAGGGTTCCCGAGGAGATCCTGAAGAGCCTTGGAATAATCTAGCCTTCTCCACTCCCCAATTTTTATTTTATTTTTCCGCAGGCGAGGCAGCTTGGATTCCTCTTGATCTCTATTGTGTAGAAGGAGAGATCCATTCCATCTATTACTATGAGCTTTCCTATCGCTGGTTCGCCGAGCCCGGTGATGACCTTTATCGCCTCTAGGGCCTCAAGAGCGCCGACTATCCCTGGAAGAGGCCCTAGAACCGGGATCTTATCATGCTCAGCGGGCTCATGTGGTATTAGGCATCTTAAGCACGGCCCCCTGCCCGGGATTATCGTCATCAGCCTACCCTCGGCCCCATATATCGCGCCGTGAATAAGCGGCTTCCCTAGCTCTATACACGCATCATTAAGGATGAACCTAGTCCTGAAGTTGTCGAGGCAGTCCACCGCCAGATCAGCATTCGATAGCATCTCTCTGACGTTTCCCTCCGTCAGCCTCTCCCCTAAAGCCTCAACCTCGATCTCCGGGTTCAGCTCTCTGAGACGCTTGGCGGCCACATCGACCTTCCGCCTTCCTATGTCGCCAGTATCATAGAGTATCTGCCTATTCAGGTTGCTGAGCTCCACGTAGCCGTCATCGATTATTCTTAGGAGGCCGACGCCGGCCGAGGCGAGGTAGAGAGCTGCAGCGGATCCAAGGCCGCCAACGCCGACGACTAGGACCCTGGATCTCTTCAGTTTTAGCTGGCTCTCAGCACCGAATCCGAGAAGCCTTAGCTGCCTATCATACCTCTCAAGCTCCTCGGGCGATAGCTTATCCTCCTGCGACCGGCGGTATGAAGGCGACTGAGTCCCCATCCCTCAGCCTAGTCCTTAAACCATTTAAATATGTTATCTCCCTACCATTAACTAGGATCTTCACGTTCGGGTTCTCGCCCACGAGCTTACTGACATCAAGCTTGGAGCCATATTGCTCCCTAAGCTTCTCCAGCAGGTCCTCAATAGTCGAGCCTTCGGGGAGCTCGAGATATAGCATCCCGGTTCCGCCGAATATCTCCCGGAGGGTGGCGAAGGACTTGACTATTATCCTCAAACTACTCCTCCACGAGACCCACGGCATTTCCAAGATTTATCCATTTAAACCATATTTGCTTAGGCCTTCACCCACTCCACCCCGAGATCCTTGAGGATTGATAGTAGGAGGTCGCGGTCCTGCCCCCTCAACCCCTTCCAGTCTATGACCGCGAGCCTAGGATTTTCAATAGTCTTCTCGAGAGCCTGCTCGACCATCAGTCTATCGATGGGCATGGCGTATTTCGGGCACATGTGGCCGAAGGAGTATTCGCCGGCTAGAGCGAGCCTTGTGAATGATGGCGCATAATGTCCTCCGCCGAATCCTATGGCGGGCGGCGGCCCGGAACATGTCTCGCAAGCCGCGATGCATGCCCTAGCCACAGCCTCGATGGCTCTTTGATCCGGCTCCTCCGATGGTCCCCCTGCCTCGACGAAGATCGTCGGAACCGATGTGGCTGGACCATGATGCGTGACCTCCAGACCGACGCTCCATCCCTCGAGCCCGAGCTCCGAGACCGCGCCATGAAGCGCCCATAAAGCACCATATAGGGCCATGGCGCTTGTCGGCGATAGAGTTCTCGGAAGACCTCCCACAAGCGCCTCATCACCCCAGTTGCCAACTGGATGTGTTAGGAGGGCTCTCACCCCGGCCTCAGACCTATGTGATGAGGCGACGACTTGGAGCTCGGGCCTCAAGTCCTCCCCCAGCCCATTCACATGTACATGTTTCTCAGCTATCACCCTGAGAAGCATATCTCCCCTGGCATAGAGCCTATCCCCGATAGGCTTGAAGCCATACTCCTCGATCAAGAGCCTTCCAGCTAGCATCGAGGTTGGATCGGCCTCCGAGACTACTATCAGCTTCAATCCCCCTCACCCGAGGGATGAGTAACAGATTTTCCCAGAATTCCTCTAAAATATTGCTTCCCTAACCCCCTCACCCAATCTAGCCAAGACCCACCACCTGAATCACAGTCAGCCATAATAATGTCTTCCTTTTCATCATGTCTCAAAATATTTTGCAAGATGATTCTTGGACAGGCATCTTTATTCACCTTCGCCCGGAGGTGGCGGCAATCCTCCTAGAGGCAATTCTTCATCTAAAGGCGGTGGAAGTGATGTCATGGTGATTGTCCTCGTTGAGGTAGATGTAACGGTCGTTGTAATGGTTTGCGTGGTTTTTGTCGGGGCTTATGCTCGTCATAGTTATGAGGATAAAGGTAGCCTCCATTTTTGTGGACGTTTGAGTGAGCGTCGTCGGACTCATGATACTATCAATCGCTTCCATGCCAGTCACAGTTACCCTGACTGTTTCAGATAAGGTTTCTGTTGATATAACTGTATGAGTAACGTCGTTGGGCTGAAGATAGTAGTGCTCCTTATTAAATTCCTGCTGGCCAGCTTTTGCCTACATCTTTCTACCAAGGCTTAAGCCCGATTCACTTTTTCATGGGTAAGATTTTAAACTGTTTTATTGCCTTTTTAGGCTTAAGGCTGGATGAGGTTTAGGGCCGTTAGGAGGCCGTTGATATGTAGTCCGGTTGCTAGGCAGATTCTTGAGGGCAGGCGCCGCGGCCTTAGAAGTGTTAGGACGTCGCTGGATCTTGGGAGGAGCTATGTGGAGGTCGAGCTCCTCGATTATGGCATACGCTATGATGATGTGGAGCTTAGCTGGGATAACATCAGCCTCGCCTGCTCCCGGGAGAGGGATATCTACATGATCGAGGGCGGGGAGCTTATATCGCTCTCAATAGCCTCGGAGCATTTTTACAAGCTCGTCCTCGTCAAGTGGGGTAAGCCGCCGACACTCGAGATAGATGGCATACACATGCATAGGATTCTCGATGTTACGCCTGATGTTGACTCGGAGATGAAGGTGGCTCTCCTAGGGAATATCAGGTGCTGGAGGGTTCTTGATGTCTGCACGGGGCTCGGATACACGGCGATAGCGGCGCTGAAGAGGGGCGCATGCTCGATCCTGACCATAGAGAAGGATGAGAATGTGTTGAGGCTCGCCGCCCTCAACCCATGGTCGCGGGAGCTTGAGGATGATCGGATTGAGCTTGTGCTTGGCGACGCATTCGAGGTCTTGGACGAGTTTGAGAACGAGTTCGATGCCGTGATCCATGATCCCCCGAGGATACCCCTGGCAGGGAGCCTCTATAGCTTGGAGTTCTACATGAAGCTGGCCAGGGCCCTCAAGCCCGGGGGAAGGATCGTGCACTATGTCGGCCAGCCGGGAATCCATAGGGGTAAGAGGGTTTGGAAGGGGGTTCTCGAGAGGCTTAGGCAGGCTGGATTCGATGCAAGCTATGATAAGAGGTCTCGATGTGTCTATGGTAAGAAACGCTAATAGAGGCGGTTATCGGGATTCTGCCGGATATGCCGAGAGAGATCATCGGGCATGGAACTTGGATGGATAAGGTGGCTGCTGAGCTTATTGAGAGGGAGAAGAGGCTTGGCAGGAGCCTAGATATGATAAGAACTGAGAGCGGACTCGGGGCTTCAGGGATACCGCATGTGGGCAGTATGGCGGATGCCGTGAGGGCTTATGGTGTAACCCTTGCCCTGAGAGAGCTTGGATACAACTCCGAGTGCATAGCATTCACCGATGATATGGATGGTCTTAGGAGGGTTCCAGCGGGGATGCCGAGAGAGCTCGAGGAGCATCTCCTCAAGCCCGTCTCATTGATCCCGGACCCGTATGGCTGCCACGAGTCGTTCGCCACGCATATGAGCGGTATGCTGAGGGATGGGCTTGATAAGGCTGGGATAGAGTGCAGATACATGTCGGGCAGGCGGGCCTACGCCTCCGGGCTTCTAGCCGAGCAGATACACATGATCCTGCTAAATGCTAGGAGGATTGGGGAGAAGATCGAGGAGCTAACAGGCCAGACGAAGTTCAAGCAGATTCTTCCATATTTCGCGGTATGCAGGAATTGTGGAAGGATATACACTACGCAGGCCTATGAGTATGATCCCGGGAGGAGGGTTGTAAAGTATAGGTGTGTTGGTGTGGAGGTTAGGGGGAGATGGTTTGAGGGCTGCGGATATGAGGGCGAGGCTGATATTAGGAGGGATGATGGCAAGCTCGCCTGGAAGACGGAGTTCGCCGCGAGGTGGGCCGCCCTAGACATAAGGTTTGAGGCATATGGAAAGGATATCGCGGACTCCGTCAAGGTGAATGACTGGGTCTCGAGGGAGGTTCTGGGATTCGAGCCCCCGATGCACGTGCGGTATGAGATGTTCTTGGATGCGTCGGGTAGAAAGATCTCGAAATCCCTTGGCAACGTCTTCACGCCCCAGCTCTGGTATAGGTATGGGACGCCTCAGAGTCTTCTCCTTCTGCTCTTCAAGCGGGCTATCGGAACCCGGGTGCTAACACTCCAGACGATACCCAAGCTCATGGATGAGCTGGACTACTTGGAGGACGTATACTTCGACAGGGTTAGGGTGGATAATGAGCTGGAAAGGGCTAGGCTTAAGGGATTATATCTCTACTCCCATCTCCTGAGGCCTCCTGAGAAGTCGTCACCGCACATACCGTATTCGCTGATCGTGGAGCTGGCTTTGGTCGCGCCGGAGGGGAGGGAACTCGAGTTTATCATGGCTAGGCTCCGGAAATATGGCTACGAGCTTGACGAGAGGGCCATGGAGAAGATCAGGCTCGCGATAAACTATGCAAGAGATCTGGGCGCGGTTGAGAGGAGGCCTGTTGAGCTATCCGAGGAGGAGAGGAGGGCGATCATGGAGCTTATCAGGCTTATTGAGGCGGCGCAGAGCGCTGATGAGACCCAGTCAGCGATCTTCCAAGCGGCGAGGAGCGTGGGCTTAGATCCGAAGGAGTTCTTCAAGAAGCTGTATTTGATATTCTTGGGTAGGGAGAGCGGCCCGAGACTCGGTCCCTTCCTCTGGGACTTGGGGAAGAATAGGGCGCTGGAGATTCTCTGCTCGAGCCTTCAGCGAAAATAAATACTTATATAATGGGCGATAAACAAGATGTCGTCCAAAAGGAGTCGTAAAGGAAATGAGTGAATTGGTAAAGATAGGCCAGTTAAACCCGCGCTCTAGGAACGTAAACCTAATCGCGAAGGTTGTCAGCAAGTCGCCGGAAAGGGTTGTCTCATCGCAATATGATCAGAAGGAACATAGGCTTAGTGAGGCCCTTATAGCTGATGAGACGGGAGCGATAAACCTGATCCTCTGGGATGATAAAATAGACGATGTTAGAGAGGGCTCGACAATTAAGGTGACAAACGGCTTCATCAAGCTCTTCAAGGGGAAGATGCAGCTTAACTTGGGGCGATACGGGTCAGTCGAGGAAGTCGATGAGGTCATAGAGGAGGTAAATCTCAATAACAACCTTTCTGAGACCACCCAGCCTCAGATGAGATTCGGCGAGAGAAGGCCTCCAAGGCGGTTCAGGCGAAGATAGCCAGTAAAGGCAGGGTTCCGGGCCTCCTGGCGAAACCACTATTTTTATATCTTATTTCAAGCTGATAGGATCACGTGGTAGAAGATCTGAGCAGCGAGGATTTTGAATTGATAGTCGCTGAGAGCCCGCAGATCGAGATCCCTCTTCCGCGTGAGAAGCTTCTCTCCTTCATCAAGCTAGCTGAGGATCTTAGCTGGAATAAGGCGAGGGTTAAGCGCTATGTCACAACAGCTCTAAGATTGAGAGAGCTTGAGAAACGTTATGGGAAAAGCTATGCAGCCCTAGTTAGGGCCTATGAGAAGCTCGTAAGCGATGAGGTCAAACTCAGATACTCCATCGAGCAGCTCATGGAGAAGCGTAGGCAGATGGAAGAGGACTTCAAGCTATACATGGAGCAGTATAAGCTGACCTTAGAGGCTGTTCAGAGCGTTGGAAAGCTCGTCGAGGCACTAAAGATGAGGGGCCTTGATCTAACCGACCTCGAGAAGACCTTGAAGGCCCTGAGCTTCATGAAGGAGGCAGGATATGATGTCGATGAGATCGTGAATAGGTTGAAGAATATCGAGAGCTATGAGACCTCGATCAAGGAGCTTGAGAAGATGATCGAGGAGATGGAAAAGAACCTTGAGAATCTCGAGAATGAGAAGAAGAGGCTTCTCAGGGAGATTGAGGAGATACATGGGCTATCTGGGGATCTGGATGACTTGAGGAAAGCGCGGGAGGCGCTGGAGGAGAGCATTAAGCAGGCTGAGGCGGAGCTCAACGAGATATCTAAGAGGCTGGAGAGCGCTAGATCGGAGCTCGAGACACTCACCGGATATAGGGCCTCATTCGAGGAGATGCGCAGGATGCTCGATGAGCTTGAATCCGAGGTGAATAGGCTTAGGGCTGAGAGGGAGTCGCTCCAGAATGAGGTTGCGCAGCTTCTTGGAGCGCGGAATGAGATAGGGGAGATTAGGAGGAGGCTTGAGGAGGAGCGGGCGAGGCTCGCGGCCATCGAGAAGGAAATCGGGGATAGGCAGTCCTATCTCGAGATACTGGAGGGCGAGCTCGCGGCCGCCTACTCTATCCTCAAGCTCTTCACAGAGCCGGGCGGCGTCGAGGTGGAGGATCTCGAACCCCTCGTCACACATCTCCAGAGGATCTTGAAGATTAGGAGGGGTGAGCTCCCGGCCCTGAAGCCCCTTGAGCCCCACATACTAAACAAGGTTAAGGAGGATCTAGCATCGCTGATTATACCCTATGTGAGGGGCGAGTTTGTTCCCAAGAAGGCCTTCGACCAGCTTGAGAAGGAGGTTAAGAGATTGAGAGAGGAGAATGAGGCTTTGAGGGAGGAGCTAGAATCCCTCAGGAAGCTCTTGGAGGCCAGGCTGCCAGCCGCACCAGCCGAGCAACCGAAGCCATTTCTCGAGGCGATTACCCCGAGCGGCGAGGTTTTAGAGCTTAAGACGCTCGATCGGGGCAAGAGGTTTAGGATAAAGTGCCCATCATGTGGTGAGATATCGGTGGCAATCGCCCCGGCAGCCGAGGAGCTTGGGGAGCTCGCGTCGAAGGGTTGTAAGCTGAGGTTTACGTGCAGGTGCGGCAAATCAACAATCATCCCGCCCGATGTTCTCTTGAAGAAGCTGGAGGCGGGCGGCGTTTGAGCAACCGTAAGATGAACCCGATAATAGTGATGCTCTTATGGAGGGCTAAGAAACTCAAGGCCGAGGATGTTGGGAGAATACTCTCCGCGGTCGCCTCGATAAGCGAGGAGCCATTCACGCTCACGGATGTCATCGAGAGGCTCCCAGACGATGTCAAGATCGACAGGAACAAGAGGAGGAGGGTTGGAAATCTCCTCCAAGCCCTAGTCTCGATAGGATATCTCTCGAAGCCGAGTGAGCGGAAATGGGTTAAGAATGCGCCAACGCTGAGCCACTTCCTGAGCCAGTATCTCCTAGAGCTCTCATCTATCGAGATGCTCTCTCCGCGTCCTCCACCCGCTGGCGGGAAGGTGATCGGCCGCCGCCAGAAGCTTGATCACGCATCCTCAGCATGATGGGGCCTCTCCAGCTCAATGGTATCTCGGTGAAGCTCCACTCCCTGTTGAGAAACCTGGCTGCTATGATGGGCTTCGGCCTTATCTCAGCCCCACAATGCGGGCACCTAACAACGAATAATCTGCAGAACTCGAGGAGCCTCTCGACCTGGGAGCTGTTCAGGAGCACATATGACTTGTTCGTGGATTTTACCTCGATTGCTAGGAGCTCACCCGAGTCCACTGCGATCACATCTGGTTTCGGGAGCTTTCCAGAGCCGCTTCCAGGGGTCCTAACAGCATACGTCCCGGGCTCTCCTCGGTCGGCGAACATCCTCACGAGATAATACTCGCCCTCATAGCCCATCCTAGCCTTATATCTCGGCGATGACGGGTTTCTCGGCCTCCTCGGCATGATCCCAGCAAGGCTAATGAGTTTGGCACGGTTATTATGGTTATCTCTCCAAGATTGGCGACAAGCTATACCATGAGATTCCTTAGAACTCGAACTCGTATGTTTGAGTTCCCAAAGCTCCCCGCATGGATGGGTAGAGCCTGGCTAGCGCCTCATCCAGCCCCAGCTCCATCAGCTTCTGCGGAGTCGGTATACCGCTCTCATCCCAGCCCCTCAGCTCATAATATGTTCTAAGCAGCTCGGCGAACTTCTCCCTATCCAAGGTTACTCCCTTGGTCTCTCCCTCCGGCACCGGATCCTCGAAATCCCTCGCCGGGAGAGTGTCATCCTTCACGCATACCCTCTTCCTGAGGTAGGCGATGACCCTTACCAAGTTCCAAACCCGCTCAGAGCACTTGAGAAGATCATCTAGAGTCGTCTCCCTACCGGTAACCGCGGAATAAGCCTCCGCATAAATGTTCGGGTCGATCTTCAGCTCAACCCATGGAAGCCTGCATACTCCGAGCATGTCAAATAATGGCCTGATGTGCTGGAGGTAGACCACCCTCTCAGCCTTATCGCGGCTATAGCTCGTCCGCCCAACCTCAACATCATATGTTATCGCCCAAGACCGATTATGATGTGCTCCTATATCACATGTAGCGTAGCTAAGGGCCATTGCCGTGGCGGCCCTATGATCGTATGCGCTTATCTCGAGGCCCTTCACATGCATCGCGAACTTCTCTGAGCCCCTCTTGACATAGCTCGCGACAGCCTTAACGCCCTGTGCTAGGAGGCTTCCTATCCCCCTCCTATAAGCTATCATCTCTATGAGCTGATAGATCTTCTCGGCCTCCCCCCATGAGATCTCGAAGCCGAGCTCATCCCCGGTTATTAAGCCCCTCTGGAAACACTCTATCAAGAATGCTATCACGGATCCCGTGCTTATCGTGTCGATGCCATAGTAGTCGCAGAGGTAATTCGCTTTAGCAACCTCTTGAAGTGTCCTTAGCCCGAGGTTTGAGCCCAGCATCCCTAGATTCTCATAATCAACGACCACGAAGTCGTCATTAATCCTCAGCGTATGGCCGCATGGTATTATGCAGTTTGCGCAGGCGGAGACATAGGCCTGAGACTCGTAGACGGCTCTCCCTGAGATCGCGTCAGCATACTCATAGACGGTCTTCTGGAAGTTGTATGTTGGGAGGGCTTCCACGCCATTAGCCCACTCGACGGTCATATTCGTCCCATACTTCATCCAGCTATCATATGCTGGGCTCGACCTAACCTCCTCCATGAGCCTCCTATTCACCTCTCTAAGCCTCTCGGGGTCCGCGATATCCACCGATCCGCTCCCGCGAGCCACGATCGCCTTGAGGTTCTTGCTGCCCATCACCGCGCCCATGCCCGTCCTCCCAGCCTGGGAGTGCCTCCGCTCCCTAAGCCCCCAATCCACGTTTATTGAGGCATAGGCCACCATCTTCTCACCCGCAATCCCTATCGTCGCTATCGAGCAGTCTCCATACCTCTCTCGAAGCACGCGGTCGGCATCCTTCGAGCTCATCCCCCACAGGCTAGGATCCTCGACCACCTCGACACGTCCATCATCGACTAGGAGGTAGCTCGGCGCATTAGCCCTACCCCTTATCACCAGCGCATCTATGCCAGCCCTCCTCATCATATAGCCGAGGTATCCGCCGACACTGCTATCTCCATATATGCCGGTCTGGGGGCTTATTGCCGCGAAGCTCGTCTTGCATCCGCCGAGAAAACCCGTCGCCGCCAGCGGGCCCGTCGCAACCACAAGAACATTTGATGGATGAGTTCCATGAATTATCTCACCAAGATTCTCGAAGATTATCTGCGCGCACCAGCCCCTCCCGCCGATGAAGTCCCTAATCAGCCTCTCATCAGGGTTGTAGGTGCGCATCCTACCCTCCGTTAGATCTATCTCAGCTATCCTCCCATAGCCATGCATCATTGATGATCTATCAAACAAACAGTACCCCCCTAATTAACTTATTGTTTGATTCTACCCCCCTTAAATTATCAGGTTCCTTAGAATCATGTGGCATTTCGGACAGCGAACCCCCTCTGTCTGATAGTAGGTACATGCATATTGGACAATACTTGTAGCCCGGCTGATATTTTACTTGGCATATCCCAGTAATCGGACATACAATCAGTTAATTTAAAGAGTGTTGGTCTAAGATGCCTCTCATGAAAGAAGAATTCTGCCCTAAATTATGGCCTGCAATTGCATTTAACGCCCGGCCACTCGGGGTGGGTGCCGGGGTCTTAGACCACCCCTTCATCCGCGAGTGTCCGCCATATCTCGGGGGCCTCCTCGCACAGGACTATGTC
>Ga0185307_1000151_pt1 | contig 48466 bp, 39 predicted proteins | sample LHCtaG_FD_128010 | JGI IMG/M metagenome (GOLD analysis project Ga0185307, IMG submission 128010) | Hot spring microbial communities from Little Hot Creek, USA to study Microbial Dark Matter (Phase II) - LHC4sed_matched (SPADES... | ecosystem: Environmental > Aquatic > Thermal springs > Hot... | reverse complement strand
GACCTCGGCCAGTGCAACGACGCCATAGTGGCGATAGACCTGTTGCCAGATCTAGCCAAGCTACTAAACATGAAGCTCGAGGAGCTACCGTTAACGATGGTCTTGAGCTGGTTCGAGCAGAAGGCAGTGAGCATACTGTTGAGCTTACTGTACTTGGGCGTGAAGGGCATTTACCTAGCTCCCAGGCTCCCGGCTTGGGTCAATGAGGACATTCTCAAGGTGTTGAAGGAGAGGTATGAGATAAAGCTGGTCTCGACTCCTGAAAGTGATTTCAAGGAGTTACTGAAGAGCTGAGAGATCCTTAAAGCCAACTCGCTTTTTTACTCAATTACTTGAGGACCCTAATTATGGGGTCCAGGGGCTTGTCCTTTACGACGTCCCTGACGATGAAGGTCTCCGTCCCCAAGACCCCTTCTATCTCGTGCAACGAGTCTATGAGGTTCGACAGGTCCTCGCGATCCTTTGCCAGGACTTCCAATACCATGTCGTAGCGCCCGTAGATGTAGTGCGCCTGGGCTATCTGCTTGAGCCTTCTCACTCTAGACTCCACCTTCCTCCTGACGTCTTCGTGAGGAGCTACTTTGACCATCACGTACGCTTTGACATCTAGGCCCAACTTGTTGCGGTCTGGCAAGGCGATGTACTTAAGCGACAGGTCTTGCTCGAGCTTTTTAAGCCACTTAGAGGCCGTTTGCCTGCTGACCCCAAGCTCTTGAGCTAGCTTATACACAGGTGCTCGGGCGTTCTCCATGAGCTTGGCCAAGAGCTTCTTCTCAAACAACTCTCGACAGCTCCCTTAACATTTTGTTAAAAAGAGAAGCCTTTTAAGTGTTCGCTTTGTTAAGGCTGAGAAAAGTGCTCATACGTAGCAGGAGGACGGGGAGTTGGCGAGCGCTGTAAGCGCGAGCGTTGAGGAGCTGTTGAGGAACGTCAAGGAAAACATAAGGTCACTGGAAAGTGCGCCAAATGTAGTGCGCCACAGCTCCGAGGAATTGCGGAGGCTCTCTGAGCAGCACGCGATAAAGACCAAATACGGCAACTTGGTGTTCATCACCAGCGTTAGAAATAGGAGCGCTGGCCTGACGGTCTACATAGGAAGCCCCAAGGTAATGAATTACCAAAGGCTCAGCGAAAAGCAAGTGGAGATACTCGAAAAGGTCCCTCAGACCCTCCATAGAGTTCACAACTACACTAAGAGAGCACCCCTCGTTCGCATAGACAAGGTCATGGGGGACAACGACGAGTTTACGCCCCTCTGCACCATGTACGTGTCAGTGCAGAGGAGGGACAGCATTAGGCTGGCTTACATGCTCGACCTCTTGTTATTCGACGAGAGCGAGGTTGTCTTGGGCAGAGATAGGCCCCACCTCTACTTGCTCTACATCCCCGAGTGGCAGGAGAAGGACAGGCAGGTGCTCGTCTTCCCCGAGATAGGGGTCACCTACGTATTGGGCTCCGACTACTTCGGAGAGGCCAAGAAGGGCTTCCTAAGAATGGCGATGTGGTGCGCGAAGCAGAGAGGCTTTCTAGGGGTTCACGCGGGGGCGAAGATCGTTAGGGCCAGGGGACCCGACGGCAGGCTTCGCAGATACTCCATGCTCCTCTTCGGGCTGTCGGCCACGGGTAAGACCACCCACAGCTGTCATGACCATGGCCTAGACTCCAGCCTCGGCGAGGGAGTAGAAATAGTCCAAGACGACGTCGCCTTCTTGAAGAAGGACGGCTCAGCTTACGGTACCGAGAAGGGCTTCTTCCTGAAGACGGACATAGACCCGGTAAATCAGCCGCTAATATGGAGGGCCGCGACGAAGGAGAACGTCGCCCTCGAGAACGCCCTCGTCGATTACACGGGAGATATCCACTTCTTGGACGACACCCTCACAGGCAACGGGAGAGGCGTCTTCCCTAGGTCGAACCTAGACCCCAAGTGCCTCAGCCCGTCGATAAACCTGCCTCCCCTCGAAGAGCTCGACGGCATGATAATAATCTTCATAACCGTGAGGAACACTGTCGTCCCCATATGCTCTAAGCTGACGGTAGAGCAGGCTGCGGCGGCTTTCATGCTCGGAGAGTCCGTCGAGACGTCGGCCGGAGACCCCACAAGGGCGGGGGAGTCAGTTAGAGTCGTCGGCACGAACCCCTTCATAGTCGGCGACCCGGTCGAGGAGGGGCTGTGGTTCTACGACTTCTTGAAGAGGAACAGCGACAAGGTGCAGTGCTACTTGCTCAATACAGGTGGCGTGGGCGAGATAATGACTAAGAGGGGCCGAAAAGTGATGATCGAGCAGAAGGCCCTCAGGCCCCAGATATGGGAGACGGCGGCTATAATGAGGGGGATAGTCAGGGGCACCGTAAAGTGGGCCTACGAGCCCTACTTCGGCACCATGGTCCCGAGTTACGTCGAAGGAGTGGACATTGAGAAGTTCAAGCTGGAGAACTTTTACTCGAGGGGGCAAATAGAGAGTTTAGTGGCTCAGCTAAAACTCGAGAGAGCGTACTACTTGCTCGACAACTGTCCAAGCTTCGTTGAGAGCATTCAGCTAACTGACGAGCTCGCAAAGTTTACGGGCCTAGACGTAGTTGGTTGCGACGTGGCTATATCAGGTCGCGAAGAGGTATTGGCAAAAGCGAGGCGAGCTACTGCGCGTAATTGACGATAGTCTCAATAACGTACTCAATAACGTAAAGGGTTTACAACTGAAAGCCCCGCCCTTCAGGGCGGGGATGGTAGGGTGGTGGTAGGGGTGGGGGTTGTTAGGGTTTGCTTTCTTGACATTCCTCAGTGATGAGCGGCTGAGCGTCGGGAGCTGCAGGCGATGGCGATCGGGCAGGGGTGGGCCGCAGGCCCGGCCCCGGGACCGAATCCCTACTACGGGGAGGTGTAGTCCCAAACCTCCCCGCCCCATCGGGGGCCCTCGCACTTCAGGGCGGGGAGGAGGTCAGATAAGGGCTGAAGTACTTGAGCCCTTGACGTCTAATCCCTGCATCCAGTATCGCGCGGCTGTCGCTTAACAGGAGCTGGCCTCTGAGAGGCATTAGTGAGCAGAGTCCCATCTCCTCCCTCGGCATACAGTCGCCCGTATACTCTCGCTGTGTGCTCGGGAACCGATCACTCGCTCTCTAAGGACTTCTCACCAGGCCATAGGCTTGCATCTTCGCCCCGATGCCAAGGCTCGTGCAGCAATGGACGTGGCGTGTAAAAAAGATAAAAGACTAGTGCTTCCGACGTAGAAGAGAGCGAGCCGCTGTCGGGGGTTGTATTGGCTTGAGCGCCTCTCAAGCAGCTGTTGGGCTTAAGGTGTTTGGTCATCTAATGGCAGAGGTGATAACGAAGAAATTGTGTTGCAAGTGCGGGCTCTGCGTCTCGTCGTGTCCGGTTAGCGCGATATCCATGACCGAGGAGGGTCCGAAGCTTGTTAGCCCTTGTAAGGTGTGCGGGGCTTGCTACTATGGCTGCCCGAGGAGCCAATCCTTCTCAGGAGAGCTCCTCGAAGCCTCCTTGGACTCCGACAAGAGAGACGACGTCTTGGGCCGATACATAAAAATAGTAAGCGCTAGGACCAAGCTCGACAAAGTGGCAGCGAGGGCTCAAGACGGCGGGGTTGTCACGACGCTCTTAATGTACGCCATGGAGAAGAAGTTCATAGAAGGTACTGTGGTGGCGTCTAAGAGCCCTACAGACCCCTGGAAGCCTGTGCCTCTCTTGGCATTGACAACAGAGGAGGTCCTCGGGGCCGCGGGGACTAAGTACTCCAACTGCCCCAACCTCTTGGCCTTAGGGGATGCCGCCTACGGCTACGGGCTAAGCAAGGTCGGCGTCGTTGGGGTACCCTGCCAAGTCGCTGCGGCGCGGAACGTCAAGGTCCAGCCCAAAGCCGCGACTAAGCTGGGGGACAAGATAGCCTTCATAATAGGCCTGCTCTGCATGGAGTCCTTCGCACACGGCAAGTTGCTTGAATACCTCTCATCTCACAAGATAGACGTGTCCCGAGTGTCTAAGTTCGACATAAAGGAGGGCAAGTTCAAGGTCTACATAGATGGCTCAGAGGCCCTGAGCGTGCCCATAAAGAACCTAGGGGTGTGCGTCAACGAGTACTGCCACGTGTGCAGAGACCTCACGGCCCTCTACGCCGACGTCTCGGTCGGGGCTATAGGCTCTCAGCGCAGGTGGTCGACAGTGATAGTGAGGAGTAGCTTAGGAGACAAGCTCTTCGAGGGGGCGGTTAAGGAGGGCTACCTAGAGGTCGCGGACATCGGGAGCGGGGTGGAGACGCTGAAGAAGATAGCCGCGAGGAAGGCGTCGAAGAAGTGACTCACTCCAGGTACAGCGCTGGCTTGTAGGGCATGGCGTTGAAGCGCCGGCCTTTAGGATCGTAGACCTTTTCTCCTTCCTCCTCCCATATCTTGATCTCAAACTTGAGCTCTCGCTCTAAGAAGTCCTTGACCGACGTCAAGACCTCGTATTCGTCTAGCCGCCCGGCCCTTAACCTAACCTCTCTGCGGTCCCCGCTCACGGAGGAGGCCTCGAGGGCTATCTTCTGGACTATTTTAGGATCCTTCACTTTGAGCTCCCTTGCCACCTGATGGGCAACCTTGATTGCCTCTCGCGGCGACGGGGCCTCGAGGGCCTTCAAGTACACGTCCCACTTCCACTTAGAGGCCACGTAAACGTGCGCCCTAGAAGGCGTCATCCCCGTAGCCCTCAGGACTTCTCTCAGATCGTCCATGACTTGCTGTACCAGCGATTCCGAGGCCTCGGCGAAGTAGTCCACCTTGCTCTCGTCGTAAGAGGGCCAAGGAGCTTTAGAGACGAAGCCCTCTCCGCCCAGCAAGCTCCAGAGCTCCTCGCACATGAAAGGAGCGAACGGTGCAAGCAACCTGACCCAAGTCCTCGCCACTTCTAAGAGCGCTTCCCTGCAAGGCGTCTGCGCCCTCCTAAGGTACCAGCGAATGTCGTTCCAAACCTCAAATAGAGCGATCTCGAGGGCCGTCCTGTTTTTGAGCTGCTCGAGGGCCTCTGTGACGGCCTTGACCCTCTTCTGGAGCCTGCTCAATGACCACCTCTCCAGCAGACCCATTGTGCCTGAGCTCGGCATCGACGCTATGCTACTAATGAACTTGAAGACCAAGTCGAGCTTCTCCCTCATGTCCTTGCATGCGTCAGACCTCCAGTCCGGGTCGTCCATGTCCTCTGCCGCTATCATCAAAGTGCACCTTACGGCATCGGCTCCGTAACTCTCCATGGCGTCTTTGAGGGTCACGAAGTTACCCTTGGACTTCGACATCTTCTCTCCCTCGACCCTCATTATTCCATTGACCGTTACCCCCCTGGGCCAGAGCTCCTCTGGAAATATCGCCGTGTGATGAAAGAGGAAGAATGTCAAGTGATTCGGAACTAAGTCCTTGCCCGAGCCTCGGAGGTCGACGGGGTACCAGTACAGGAATTCTCTCCTGACCTCATCTATCAACTCGGACCTCAAGCCAGTGACTTTAGACACCTCTTCAAGGCTTCCCTCTCCTAAGAAGACGTAGTCGAAGAACTCCTCTGTCAGGTTCTCAGGCCTGAGCAAGCCCATGTTGACGTACTTGGCTATTATGTAGAAGGCCATGTAGATGGTGGAGTCGCTAAGCGTCTCGACTATCCACGAAGGATCCCACGGCAAGGGGGTCCCGAGCCCCGTCCTCCTAGCGCAGGCCCAGTCCCTGAGCCAGTCCACGACCTCGAAGAAGTAGTTCCTGGCGGCTTCGGGGAATATCTTGGTGCGCGATAGCAACTTCTTCACCTTGGCCTTCCACTCGGGGTCGGAGTACTTGAGGAACCACTGGTCCGTCAATATCTTGACCATGCACTTGGTCGTGCATCTACAGACGACCCTCTCCGGCAAGTCGTAGAGCTGGTCAGCGAGCCCCGCCCTCCTCATCTCCTCGGCTATCTCCTCCTTGGCCTCTGATACCCTGAGGCCGGAGTAGCTCCAGCAGTTCTCCTTCATGACCCCCGTGTGGTACTCCTTTCTGTAGACCAGCCTCGTCGCCTCGTCGGCCTTGGGGTCCATCTGATCTTTGACGCCCAGCCTGTCCACAGCCTCTATCGCTGGATACTCGCTGAACCCCTCGACCTTTATTATCGATATTGGGTCGATCGCCTCCACGATCTTAGGGTTTAGCTCATAGCTCTTGAGGAGTTCTGGATTTCTCTTCAAATCCCTCAGAGCGAGCCAATCATAGGGCGCGTGAGCCGGCACGCTGAAGACCACGCCGGTGCCGCTCTCGGGGTCCACGAACTTTGCCGGCAAGATCGGTATGCTCCGATCAATTATCGGGGTCTTGCACGACAAGCCCAAAAGCTCCACGCCCTTAAGCTCTCTAAGGACCTCCACCTTCCTTAGCTGCTCCCTTAGCTTTAGAACGGTGGGCTTGCTCACTATCCACTTCTCGCCATCGACGACAGCTTCGACGTAAATTGCGTCGGGGTTGATCCAGAGGTTCGTGGCCCCGAATATCGTCTCGGGCCTGAAGGTGGCCGCGGGCAAGAAGGCGTCGCCGCACCTGAACTTCACCAACGTGTAGACCTCTGGCGAGACCCCCTCGCCCTCTAGCCTGTCGTGGTCTCCCGTGGGGCTCTGGCAGTGAGGGCACCACACCACCGGATGTGTTCCCCTGACTATGTAGCCTAGCTTCTTGAGCCTGTTGAACTGCCAAGTGACGAACTTGGAGAAGGCCGGGTGATGGCTGGACGTGTGGAACTCCCTCCTCCAGTCCACGGAGAGGCCCATGTCGATGGCGGTCTTCTTGTTCTCCTCCATGTAGTACCTAGCCATGTAGACCGGGTCAGTGAACTTCTCGATCTCCTCTTGAGGCACCTTGTCTATGAGCCTCAAGGTCCTCATCACCTTCTCGTCGCCCTTGCTTATCCTCTCGGCCGCGCCGACTATGGGCTCTCCAGTCCAGTGCCAAGCGAAGGGGAAGAGGACGTTGAAGCCCTGCATCCTCTTAAACCTGGCGTAGACGTCCAGCCTAGTCGCCGAGAAGCCGTGACCCACGTGGAGCCTGCCGTTCACGTAGGGGAACGGGAAGGTTATGAAGACCTTCGGCTTGCCCGGCTCGGGGTCCGCGTTGAACACGCCATCTCTGAGCCACCTCTCCTTCCACTTCTCCTCTACGCTCTTCCAGTCGAGCGCCATGACGCTCACTCCTCGACAGTCTCCAAGGGCTCAGGCCTTACTCGAGACCTGCACTTCGGAGACGAGTATGGGTGGCGAGTATAAGTTAAAGTGTTTACTGCTCTCTCTTCCCAACGCCTTTATGCCCTTGAGGAAGTCGGCGATGTTTATCGCGAACAGCGTCTGCTTTACAGGGCACTTCACCTCACCCTTCTCAACGATGTACCCTTGAACGATGAGGGCCGACAGGTCTCCGCTCGCCATGTTGGGCAAGTCGAAGGTGTTGAGGATTAACAACCCCTCCTCCACCTCTTCGAGCATTTCGTCTAAGCTCCAATCGCCCGCCTCTACCCTCACATTTGACGGCGCTATGGTTACTTGCCCTCGAAAGTCGAGGGGGCCTCCGCTCCTAGAGGCATTGCCCGTGCTCCTTGCTTCTGCCTTGCCAGCCGTGTAGGAGTTGTGCAACAGCCCCTTCACGACGCCCCTCTCCACCAGCACGGTCCTCTGCCTCGGAGAGCCCTCGACGTCGAACTTGCCAGTTAAGGGGCCTCCCTCCACGAGCCCGTCGTCGACTACGGTGAGCTCCTCGACTCCCACCCTCTGATTTAGGCGCGCAGCCAGGAAGCTCCGGTTCCTCTGGACCAAGTCGGCGTTTAGAGCCGACGCCACCCCTTCGACCATTATTGCGAGCAATACGTCGCCCGAGAATATGGCGGGTACCTTGGCCGTCTTGTAGGTCCTCGCCCTCAGACCCTCTACGGCCTCTTGTGCGACCCTCGCGACCATGGACTCCATGTCTATGTCCTTCATCGCCCTCACGACGTCTCCGTCGTAGCCCGACGACGTGTTCACGCCGTCCCTCGCCGTCACGTGGACCGCGAAGCTCAGATAGGTCCCCTGATCTACTCCCTCTACGCCGTTGGAGTTTGCCACGAAACGCGTAAACTTCGAGCTTTCGAGGGCCACGTTGACTGAGTACACCTTATCCGCTTGGGCCTTCTTCACGAGAGATACGCCGATGTCTATTAGTTCCTCCGGCGTGAGCGAGGCGATCTTGTCATCGTAAGTGTTGCCGGGAGAGGAGTAGCTCGACGGCCTTGGGAGCTCTTTGAAGTCCGGATCCGGGTAGCCTGCTTTAGCCGCTTTAACCGCCCTGCTGGCCACCTCTCTCAAGTCTACGTCGAGGCTAGCGACGTAGGAGTACCCCACAGACCCCTTAACTATTGCCCTGACCCCCATGCCCACGTCGTGAACGGACTTTGAGACCTTTATGTCGCCCTTCCTAATCTCAACTCTCTGGAGCTCGACGTCGACTCCGTAGGCGTCGGCCGCGTCCGCGCCCGACCTCGAAGCCTCGAGGACTACCCTCTTGCAGAGATCTAAAAGAGCCATCTCACTCCAGACCCCCTACCACCACGTCTCTAACCCTTACGTGCGGAGCACCGGTCGTCACCCTGACGTATTGGCCCTCTTTACCGCAGAACCCCGGCCTGAACGAAAGGTCGTTGGCGACTGCCTCCACGTTCATCAGGACGTCGAGCGTGAAGCCGGAGAGGGATGCGTCTCTGCAAAGCTGCTTAAGCTCTCCGCCCTCAATTGTGTATAGCTTGGAGCACTTGAAGACGAACTCCCCCTTGGCTGGATCTACGTAGCCGTAGACGCCGCCTTGGGCGTAGACCCCCCTCTTGACGTCTCGGAAGAGCTCATCGACATTCCACCCCCCTCTGTCTATGAATGTATTGGTCATCCTGACCATCGGAATCGAGCCGTAGCCCTGAGCCCTCGCGTTGCCAGTCGGGCTCACGCCCATTTTCGCCGACGTCTCGAGGTTGTGCAGATAGGACCTTAAGACGCCTCTGTCGACTATTACAGTCCCGCTTCCGCCCACGCCCTCGGAGTCTATAGGGACGTAGCCGAAGAGGCCCTTGATCGTTGGGTCGTCCCTTACCACGACCTCCTCCGAGCCGACCCTCCTCCCCATCATCCCCTCAAGTATCGAGTTCCCTTGCAGGACCGCGTCGGCCTCACATGCATGTCCAAAGGCCTCGTGGATGAAAAGCCCGGCCAGCTCCGGGTCCAAGATACACGTGAACCTCCCAGCCGGAGGGCCCTTGGCTCTCAGGAGCTCTAGGGCCTCCTCAGAGGCCCTCTGGGCAATGTCCATTGGGTCTCGCGCCTTGAGCACTTCGAACCCCCCAGTCCCACCGTGAGACTCGTACCCTCGTTGCACCACGCCGGCCTCGCTGGCATAGGCCGTGGCTGATACCAAGAGCGACGGGACTTCGTAGTCCGCTCGCAATCCCGAGCTATTAATTATGTACGCCCTCTCTTCGAGCTCCACGTAAGCGACGCTCGCGCTCTTGATGTTGTTGCTCGCCTCCTTCATGGTCTTCTCCATGTCGCTACACAGCTTGAGCTTCTCCTCCACGGAGACCGACGAGGGGTCCTCGACCGGGACCACCCTACTCGAATATCTAGCCGGCTTGCAGTAAGGAACTACCTTCTCCTCGGCCCCCTTGCTAGCGCTCTTGGCCAGCTTGTACGCTCGGGCACAGGCCTTTTCGACGTCTGCTGGAGTTAAAAACGACGTCGACGTAAACCCCCACTTGCCCGCCACCAAGCACCTCAGGGCAAGGCCCCTCTCGTTCATGAACCTTATCTCTCTCACCCTTCCATCGATGACCTCTATCCTGAGGCCCTTGAGCTCCACGAGCCTGACGTCGGCGAAATCCACTCTAAAGCCCAAGAGCTCATCGAGGGCCTTCTCGGCTATGGCCACGTAGTCGGACTTCATACGAATACCTCCACTTGCGCGATGCTCATAACGTAGTCCCTCTAACCACTTCAATAAGCCTCGAGCTAAGATTTTCGCTGAAACTTTTATAAAGCGTCTATGGGTTCGGGCCTTGCAAGGTTTCTCGAGATGATTACTTCTGAGAACTTCGAATGAATTCGAGAACGTTACTTCGAGCTCCTCGTATTGGGGGTCACGTCAAGAACGTATGAAAAGTGCTCAACCATTTTGGCGAGGCTCTTGGCGATGGTTAGGCGCCCCTCGCTTCTCAGCCCTCTTCTTTCGCGTTGAGGCGGCCAAGGCCACCAGCTTCTCTAAGAAGCTCGCCCTCTCCTCCACCAATCCCCTCAGCTTTTCCTTAACGTCATTTCTACTGATCGTAGCCCTGAGCTTGCCGACTTCGCGCGAGAGGTATCTGTCGCCTATGACGTAGAGCCACCGGGAGATAGCGCCAGCCCTAACCAGTTGATATAGGTGCTCGCTCTCGACCTCGCTGACGACCCTTTTCAGGCCAAGGAGGTTGCGTACCTCGACCTCAGAGCCGCTTAGCTTAAGTTTCAGCAGCTCCCCGTCGCCGTCGAGTATCCTCGGCACTTCGCGAAGGTCCACAAGCTTTTCGGCCAACGACCTGCCACGATCGGTTAACCGATACTCACCCGCCATGACCCTGTCCACGAGGCCGAGCCTCAGGAGCTTGTTTATGCAGTTGTAAAATTTAGTCCTCTTGAGGCCGACGACTGACATCAAGTCCCTCGTGTTAACTCTGCTCCACTTGCTCATTGTGCTCAACAACGCGATATCGTCAACGTTCAGCTCCTCAAGCAAGGAGGGTCCCTTGAGTGTTCTTAGAAGTTCTGTGATTCAAGAGTGATGCCTTCTCACTAAAACTTTTCTTGGCGCGTGCGCCAAAGAGAAGGGCCGAGGAAAACAAATCCTTAAGGTTGGAGCGACGGCTTCGCGCTCGCTCCTGTCGTATCGGGTTGCGATAGCAGAACCGAGGACGTCGCGCTACGGGAGGAAGCGATGACATCCCTCAGCTAATTGGGGGCAGGGCAAGAGAGCTTCAGTTCGCTACGGCTTAATGCGATAGTTAAAGTTTAAGCCTCCTCGGCGGAGCTCTCTATACTCAGAGCCCGGTGGTGTAGCGGCCAAGCATGGCGGGCTCTGGCCCCGTCGACGGGAGTTCGAATCTCCCCCGGGCTACCATTTTTCCATAGCTAGGCAGGCTTGCTATTTGGGCCCTTGCGACTCTACGCAGAGCTTATAAGCTTGGTGCAAGAGCATGACAAGACATCAAGATAGCTCGCACGGTGATGGGCTTGAGCGAGGAAGTAGTCCCGACTTCGGCTTCGTGCTTCTTCAGCGTCTCGAGGTCTGGCGAGTTCCACCAGTTCCTCGTTTATGACTACTACGACCCAAGGGGCTACTACGCCAAGCTCCTCGACAAGCCCAAGAAGTGCAAAGGGGAGCTTAGGAGGCTATGCGCCAACATGCAGAGCTTCTTGGACCAGGAAGAGGTCAAGGTCAACGGTCTAAGGGTTTATCCCAAGGTTGTCACAGCCTACATAGGCCACAGAGGCTTCATGGACTCGACCTACATAGCTTGGGCCATAACCTTCAGGGGCCCGTTAAGGAGAGGGCTCAACGTCTTCGAGAACACGAGCGAGCGTGAGAGGGCTGAGTACGACTTCGAAATACTGTGGCAGTTCCCGAGGAGGAGCGAGGTAGTGGGCTTTCAGATATCGACCGAGGCCCAAGTCGTGGGCAGGAACACGCTGTACGTGACTGCTAGGAGGGGAGAGGTCGTCGGCGGCTACGAGAGGATAGAGTTCGTGCTCTACTGAGGGCCGTTCAAGCGGAGATGGGTTGGCCCCTAAACAGCGTTGAGTAGTATCGGCGGCGAATTGCCTCGGCCTCATTGATGAGTGGTGACCCGCTGACGGGAGCCCGATGAAGTCGCTCGCGTGGCTGTCACGTCGAGGATAGCGGCTAACGACGAGGCATTTAAACCGAGCCCGATGCCTCTCTCAGGTGTTGGGTCTAAGTGACGTCTATGGAAGTTATGGACGTCGTGGGCTTCGGCTCTCTCTGCGTCGACTTCGTCTTCAAGGTCGACAAGTACCCCAAGAAGGGGGCGAGCAACCTCTCAAGGGCCAGCTTCATCGACTACGGGGGCACCGTGGGCAACTTCCTAGTGGGCTGCTCGAGGCTGGGCCTGAGGTGCGGCGTCATAGGTGTCGTGGGCGGGGACTGCTATGGCCGGATGATAGTCGAGCACTTGAAGTCCTCCGGAATTGACACGTCGATGTTGATCATTGATGAGAGGGGGCCGACGAGTAGGGTCGTGTGCATCGTCGATGGAGTGGGCGAGAGAACCTTCATAGTCGACCCCGGCGTCCAAGCGTGCGTGGAGCCACGCGAGGGAGCTCGAGAGTACGTAGCTAAGTGCAAGGCCTTTCACACGGACTGCTTGGACGTAGACCACGCTTCCTTCCTACTGAGAGAGGCCAAGCGCCATGGAGTCATGACCAGTGCCGACTTGGGCTTCTTAGCGGAGCACGTCCTCCGAGGGGTTAGGGAGAGCTGGGTCAAGGACGTCGTCAAGTGGTGCGACGTCGTCTTCGTCTCCGAGGCCAATGCGAAGAGGCTGTTCCCAGGGCTCAGCCCTCTCAACGTCCTCGACAGGGTCCTCGAGCAAGGCGCCGACTTAGCCGTGGTGACCTTGGGCAGGAGGGGCTGCGTGGTCGCCGACGGCAGTAAGGTCGTTAGAGTGAGGGCCTTCGAGGTCGAGGTCGTCGACACGACGGGGGCCGGAGATGCCTTCGAGGCAGGCTTCGTCTTCTCTTTGTTGAAGGGCCTCGAAGCAAGAGAGGCCGCCTTGCTCGGCTGCGCGGTCGCAGCGATAAAGTGCACTAAGCTCGGCGCCCAAGCCGGGCTGCCTACGCTAGACGAGGTGAGGGCGTTCTTGAGGGAGAGGGGCTACGGCTACTTGGCCTCGAGCCTCAGCTGAGCTTCAGCAACCCCTTGAGCTTCTCCTCAAAAATCCTGTAGGTCTCGTCGTCGTAGAGGCACATTATGACCTCCCTCAAGCTCGTGTCTCCTTTCAGGTACTCCATTATCGTGTTGAGCATTATGTCGGCGCACCTATCCTTCGGGAAGCCGAAAATGCCCGTCGAGATTGCTGGAAACGCTATTGACCTCAAGCTCCTCTCCTCGGCCCTCTTCAGGCTGTTGAGGGTAGCACTCCTGAGCTTATTGTCCTCGTCGCCCTCGCCGTACCTAGGCCCCACGGCATGTATGACGTACTTTGCCTTCAGCTTGCCGGCCCCCGTTACGACGGCCCCTCCCACAGGACAGTAGCCTATCCTGTCGCACTCCTCTTGGATCTCCCGACCTCCCTTCCTCAATATGGCCCCAGCGACCCCTCCGCCCAACTTCAGCCTCTCATTTGCAGCGTTCACTATCGCGTCGACCTCCAAGTCGGTGATGTCCCCTTTGGCCAGCTTGAGCTTCTTCCCCCAAACGTCGACCTCATACAATATCTCAACCACAGCTCGACGCCCCGAACCCGAGGTTAGTATAGAGGTCGAGGGGATAAAAGCGAGACGGCGAGGCCTGCGCCGTCAAATGCTTTACGCTCAGTACTCTATCCCTTTCCTGGCCTCGATCCCTTGCTTGTACGGGTGCTTTATCTCCCTCATCTCCGTGACCAAGTCGGCCACCTCGATGAACTCCTTCGGTGCCTTGCGGCCAGTCAGCACCACGACGGTCTCTTCGGGCACCTTCTCTAAGAGCCTCAACACGTCCTCTACCTTCACCAAACCGATCGCGGCCACTAAGTTTATCTCGTCGAGCACGAGGACCCTGGGCCTCTTCTCCAAGGCCTTCTCAGCAAACTCGAGGCCCTTCTTGGCGAGCTCGTAGTCGACGGGGAGAGGGTTCTCTAGGTCTACGAAGTCCTCCCTGCCGAACTGGTAGATTTCGTACTCAGGTTGCAGCCTGGCCCTCACTTTGTACTCCCCAACGTCCTTCCTGCCCTTCATGAACTGTACTATTATGACTTTGTACCCGTGGCCCACGGCCCTCAGGGCCAAGCCAAATGCCGTGAGGGTCTTGCCCTCTCCGCTACCTGTGTATACGTGAATGTAGCCCCTTCCCACTGCGCTCCACCTAGACGAAGCAGAGGCCCTTAGGGCACTGCTCTAGGTACTCCATGCTCAAGGTTATAGAGGCCTCCTCCCCGGGCTCGAGGCCCACGTACAGCACTTGCTCAGGCTTGCTCCCGTACCTGTATATCGTTACGCCCTTGCACTTCAGCTTGTAAGCCAACATGAAGACCTTCCTGACCACGTCGAGGCCGGCCTCATGCCTTAAGTTGACGGTCTTGGCCACCGAGTTGTCGACGTGCTTCTGAAACGTCGCCTGCATCTTCACGTGCCACTCCGGGTCTATGTCAAGGGCCGTGGCCATAAGCCTCTTCACGTCCTCCGGCACCCCCGGGACCTCCCTCAACGACCCGGTCTTGGCCACTTTGATTATCAGGTCGCGACTGTAGATCCCCTTCTCCCTCATTATCCTCTCGAACATCGGATTTACCTCTATGAGGTTTATGCCTCCGAAGGCCTTCCTCACGTAGACCGGAGCGAATATGGGCTCTATGCTGCTCGACGTTCCCGCTATTATGCTTATGGTCCCCGTTGGAGCTATGGCGGTGACGGTCGCGTTCCTCAGCGCGTCGTAGCCCTTCGACTTCCAGACGCTCTCCTCGAACGTCGGGAAGACCTCCCTATCCAGCGCTAGCTCCCTAGACGCCTTCTTGCCCTCAGAGGCTATGAAGCCCATCACCTTGTCGGCTATCTTCAGTGCCTCGTCAGAGTCGTATGGCACGCCTAGCTTTAGCAACATCTCGGCGAAGCCCATTACTCCCAAGCCTATCTTTCGATTTAGCTTGACCATACGCTCTATCTGCGGCAACGGGTACTTGTTCACGTCTATGACATTGTCAAGGAAATGTACCCCCACCCAGACGAGGTCCCTCAGCTTGTCCCAGTCTATGTCACCGTTCTTGACGGCCTTCGAGAGGTTTATAGAGCCCAAGTTGCAGGCCTCGAAGGGCAGCAAGGGCACTTCTCCGCAGGGGTTCGTGGCCTCAATCTCGCCCAGCTTGGGCGTTGGGTTATTCCTGTTGATCTCGTCTATGAAGAGCAAGCCTGGGTCTCCGGACCTCCACGCCATGTCGACCATAAGCTCGAAGAGGTCTCTGGCGTCAACGGTCTTGACGGCCTCCTTGGTCCTAGGGTTTATGAGGTCTATCGAGCCCCCAGCCTTCACCGCCTGCATGAACTTGTCGGTGACGGCGACCGAGAGGTTGAAGTTCCTGAAGCTCACGCCGTCGCTCTTCGCCATCACGAACTCCCTGATGTCTGGGTGGTCGACTCTCAGCACGCCCATGTTGGCCCCCCTCCTCTTGCCGCCCTGCTTTATGACCTCCGTGGCCACGTCGAATATCCTCATGAAGGAGACGGGGCCAGAGGCCACGCCCATCGTGGATTTGACTATGTCCCCCTTCGGCCTCAACCTGGAGAACGAGAAGCCAGTCCCGCCCCCAGACTTGTGAATTATCGCCATGTACTTGAGGGCGTCGAATATGCCCTCTATTGAGTCCTCGACTGGTAACACGAAGCAGGCTGCCAGCTGGCCTATCTCGGTCCCGGCGTTCATTAGCGTCGGGCTGTTGGGCAGGAACTCGAGGTTCCTCATCACTTGGAAGAACCGCCTTTCCGACTTCTCAGGGTCTAGCCCGTAGAGGGCGTCCGCCCTAGCTATCGCCCTCGCCACTCTCGAGAACATTTGCCCTGGGGCCTCGATCACCCTCCCCTGCTCATCTCTAAGCAAGTACCTCCTAGCCAAGACCCTGACGGCGTTTATCGTGAGCTTCAAGTCGTCCTCTACGCCCAAGAGCCTCTTGGTCTCCCTTATGTTGGTCCTCCACCTCCTGTAGAGTATGTAGGCTTTGGCCGTGTCGGCCAAGCCGTGCCTTATCAACGTCTCCTCCACGACGTCTTGGATCTCTTCGACCGAAGGGATCTGACCCGCGAACTTCTGATTCAGGTGGGCCACGACCTCGCTTGCCAGTTTCTTGGCTAGCTCGTAACCCCCCTCCTTGGTCTCCTTCAAAGCCTTGTATATCGCGTTCGCTATCTTCTGGGGGTCGAAGGGCTCGAGCCTGCCGTCTCTCTTCCTGACCTTTTCGATGAGCAACTTCATATCTCGAAGCTCCGCCCAGCCTCTGATCCTTAGTTGGTTTTCGAGGTTGTTAGCTTTATCGGTCCGCACTTTGGAGAGGTCGAGACCGCTCGAAGACTTGGCGACATCTTATGGCTATTCGTCGGAGGCCCTGTAAGAAGTGGTGTCGAATTCCCTAGAGGAGCTTTATCCCCGCCTTTTCAAATGAGTACTTAATCGCCTTCAATATCTGGGACCTTACTTGAAGCGTCTTACGCGGATTTGCAAGCCTGGCGGCTATTCGTATCGTCAAGCTACCTTCGCCTATCTCCCTCAAGTAGACCTCGGGCTCGGGCGTCGTCGCGACTTCCTTGCACTGCTTAACAGCGTCTTTGATCAGTTGCTCTACGACGTCCACGTCTACATCGCCCTTGACCTTGAGGTCTATAGTCAGCTTAGATAGGGCGTCGAGGGGTTTCATGAGGAATGACTTCTTCATGAGCTCTGAGTTCGGCACGTAGTATACTCCGTCCTCCCTCACTATCTCCGTGTAGACTGCGGTTATGTCCCTCACGTAGCCAAGCTCATCGTCTATTACGACCATGTCGCCCCTTCTAAACGGCTTGTAAACCATGAGGGCATAGCCAGAGAAGGCGTTGACCAAGACGTCCTTTAACCCTAAAACTAACATCGAGGATATGGTGCCCAATACCAATCCAATGGCGAAGTACGCCACAGTCGCGCGTTCGCCGATGAGGGGCGCGGAGAGGGCTCCGGCCATCAACATCACTATTGCGAGGGCCACGTATTTCCAAAAAGACGCGACGCCCGACTCAACCCCCGACGCCTTCGCTATTCTGTCTATGAGCCTAGCTACCGCGAATCTGTATATTAGATAAGCGCACGCGAATATCGCCAAGACTGTCAGCAGGTCCACAACTTGGCTCGGCACCGCTAGGTCAACGGTCAAGGCCTGATCCACCATGCAAGCTCATCCCATGAATACCCTCTTAACGTCCTCCACTACTTCGGCCCGTGCTAGCACTAGAACTTTATCGCCCTCTTCAAGCTCTAAGTTCGGGTCTGGAGGCTTCAATTGATCGCCCTTCAGGATCGCGACCACGAGCCAGTCGCCGCTAGCTGGTATCTCGCTCAGCTTCCTATCAACCACTAAAGAGCTCGACGTGATTACGAACTCAAGCAACGAGAAGGTCGCGCTGGGGGTCGTGGCCTTCGAGAGCTCTGATAAGATGGGCTCTCTTAAAAGGAGGGACGCTATGTGCTCCGCCGTTATGTCCTCAGGCGTCACGGCCTTCGTCAGCCCGAGCCTCTCGGCCATTCGCGCCAGCCTCTTATCGCTCACCCTCACAATTATTCTCGGGACGCCGTACTCCTTAGCTATCAGCCCAACTAAGATGTTGACCTCGTCGTGTCTCGTGACGGCGGCCAAGGCATCGACCTCCCCGATGCCTGCGCTCTCGAGCACTTCGATGTTGGTTGCATCGCCCTTGATCACGGTCGCATCGAGTTCTTCAGAGAGCTCCCTGCACCTGCCCTCATCGAGCTCAATTATTGCGACGCTGTGGCCCGCATCTATGAGCCTCTTTGACAGTAAACTCCCGACCCTGTCGCCGCCCACGACTAAGACCCGCAAAGGCTATGAGCCCCCGGCGATAGCTGGGAAAAAGCTGTTTTAAGGAAGATATAAACATTAAGAGTTGAGGCGAATAGAGCGTTGATAAATCCGAGGAACTTGGCGTCAGGGCTATCGACCATAGCCATCGCTTTAGGCCTTGTAATGGCCTTGCCAATCGTCGTTGCCTTGCTGTACGCCGAATTCTTCGCCATCCCCGGCTTCGCCCTACCTATGGCAGTCGCCTCGTGCGTAGGGGTCGTGGCCTACAGGAGGATAGGGCCTCCGGTCAAGCTAACAACGGCGGAGGCGATGGTGATAGCCAGCATAGGGTGGCTCTTAGCTGCGGCGATTTTCTCGATCCCCTACATCGCGGTATCGAACTTGTGCCTCGTAGATGCTTATTTTGAGGCTCTCTCCAGCTTGACTACGACCGGGATGACGATCATACCGGTCCTCGAGAACGTTCCGAGGTCAATTTTGTTCTGGAGGGCTTTAGGGGAGTGGATGGGCGGCATCGGCATACTTTTGTTGACCACGCTTCTGCTTCTTACTCACGAGGGCATAATAGCTTGGAGAATGTACCTAGCAGAAGCCAGAGAGGAGAGGTTTGCTCCAACCATTAGAAGCACTATCAAGGACGCATGGTTGATATACGTCTCCTACACGGCTTTGTGCGCCCTATCGTTGATTTTAGCGGGTCTCGACCCTTTCGATGCCTTATGTCACGCGCTCGCCTGCTTATCGACGGGCGGCTTTTCTACCAAGTCAGACAACATAGGAGCCTTCAACAACTTAGCCGTCGAGGTCTTGTTGATCGTCTTCATGATCTTGGGGGCCACTAGGTTTTCACTACATTATAGACTCTTTAGAGGTGACGTGAAGTATTTCGTGAGGGACCTTGAGCTGAAAGTCTTAATTCTCGTGCTGATGGTCTCGTCAATAATAGTGTCTCTCGACCTCGCGTTTCGATCAGGACTGAAAATCGGCGACGCGCTCCGCATAGGCTTCTTCCACGTGGTCTCAGTCGGTACCACGACGGGGTTCACGACCAAAGGCTTAGCGTCGGATGTCTTTAGCCCGCTAAGCAAGGCTATCTTCCTCTTTCTGATGATAATTGGGGGGTGCTCAAACTCTACGGCAGGGGGAATAAAGGTCTGGAGGTTGGTGGCTTTGACGGGGTTGGCCAGGCACGAAGTAGAGAGGGCCTTCTTGCCAGCAGAGGCCTTCAAGGGGTTAAGGCTAGGCAAGAGAGTCTTGAGAGAGGCCGAGGCCTTAAGGTTGGCATCCTTCTTCTTTACGTACATGCTCTTCGCCTTCTTGGCCACGATAGTGATGGTCTTATTCGAGGGGGACTTCTTCGGATGCCTATCCGGCGTGCTCTCAGCAATGGCTACAGTGGGCCCCTTCTACATGTCGACCCTGAGCCTTAGCCCGGCCTCCAAGATCGTTTTGATCATATCGATGTGGGTCGGGAGGCTCGAGCTCTTCCCAGCTCTAGTATTGCTCTCGCCCAAGTTCTGGAGCGAGCTCTTAAAGTCCAGCCGCAGGGCGAGCATGTCAAAAGTTAATATCTAGGGGCTAAAACGAGGTGCAAGATAACGAGCGTGCCTCTCGAGAGAGTGGAGTCAGGAATACCAGGCCTCGATGAGTTGTTGAAGGGAGGCATACCTAGGAGGAACGTGGCGCTACTCTCGGGAGGGCCTGGCACTGGCAAGTCCATCTTCGGACAGCAGTTCCTCTACCACGGCTTGCTCAAGAAGCAACCGGGCATATTAGTCGCTCTCGAGGAACATCCCGTCCAGATCAGGATAAACATGGCGCAGTTCGGCTGGGACGTCAGGAAGTTCGAGAACGAGGGCCTCTTCGCAATAGTGGATGCCTTCACGGCGGGCATAGGCGAGGCGGCTAAGCATGAGAAGTACGTCGTTAGGACGATAGATGACGTCCAAGCCCTAATAGAGGTCCTCAGGAAGGCCGTAAAGGACTTGGGGGCCGAGAGAGTCGTCGTAGACTCCGTCACCACTCTATACATGACCAAGCCGGTTATCGCCAGGAGCACGGTGATGTTATTGAAGCGCGTGCTGTCTGGCCTCGGGTGCACTTCGATACTCGTATCTCAGGTGAGCGTGACGGAGCGCGGCTTCGGAGGCCCGGGCGTTGAGCACGTGGCCGATGGCATAATCAGGCTCGACCTCGACGAGGTCAATGGGAGGTTGTACAGGAGCTTGCTGATCTACAAGATGAGGGGCACGGCGCACTCCATGAATCGCCACCCATTCGACATAACTGACAAGGGGATAGTGGTCTACCCAGGCAAGACACTATCGATCAGTAGAGGGAGGTACGTAGAAGAGCAAGTGTGATGAGCGTGCCACAAATGTCTGAAGAGCTCGCAGGAGCGAGGCGACCATCAGGAACCACATAGCGAAGAAGACTAGGGCTGGCCAGATGATCTGACAGACGTACGAGAGGGGTTCGTGAAGGAAGGCGTGAGAGTAGACGTGGAGCGCGGACTTCGTAAAGCCCTCGAGGAGCTTTAGACTTCTCTCGCGACCCTCCTAGACGTGGCGACCTCCTTGCACTTCACGCACCTCCTCCTCTTCGGCGACGCCAAGAGTGCCGCTAGGTAGGCGGCTGAGGCGCATATCCCTATCATCGCGCTCGTGGCTACGTTGAAGTAAAGCGATAGCAGGAAGCCCGCGATCCCTGAGGCTAGCGATGCTAAGAGCGATAGCGATAACATCCGCTCTATGCTATGCGAGAACTCGTAGGCGGCCGCTGCTGGGGCGACGAGCAGGACTACTGCTAGAATTATGCCCACGACCTTGACGACCACTACCGAGAACAAGGCTATTAAGAAGACTATGAGGTAGTGGTAGAGCGAGGCCCTTAAGCCCATGGCCTCGGCCGCCTCGGGGTCGAAGGTTACGAACTTGAACTCCTTGTAGAACAACGCCACGATGCAGAGGGCCACAACGGCAACGGCCGCCAGCGTGTACAGGTCGGTCAAAGAGACCCCTAGGACGTCCCCCACTATGAAAGACCACGCGGTGGCGGTGTACGTGCGAGCAAGAGATAAGAAGAGGACGGCTATCGCTGTCGAGAAGCCAAATATCATGCCCATGAAGGCGTCTACCCTCTTCTCGTTGCCCTGGCTAGCGTAGGCCGTCAACCCCGAGAAGCCCAAGCTCGCAGCCAGCGCCCCCACCAAGGGGTTGACGTTGCAAACGGCCGCTATCGACGCGCCGGCGAACGAGGAGTGGGTTACGGCGGCGCTCAGAGTCGAGAAGCCCCTCAAGACCGTAAAGACTCCCACAACGCTCGAGACTATCGACGCTATTATCACCGCTATGAACGGCCTAACCATGGCTGGGTGGAGGAGCACGTCAAGCATGGTGATCAACCCCGAAGACTATCGACTTCTCGCCGGCCTTGACCACGCTCACCCTCTTCATGAAGGTCCTCGCCAATAAGTGCTCGTTGAGGACGTCCTCGGCGCGCCCGAAAGCCACGACTGACCTGTTCAGCAACATGACGTAGTCCGAAATATCGAGCAAGGGGTTCAGGTCGTGGGCCACCATGACGACGGCAACCCCCCTCCGCGCCTCCTCCTTCAAAACCTTCAGTATGACGTCCTGCGCCGCGGCGTCCACGCCGGACAGCGGTTCGTCGAGCAACAAGAGCTGTGGCCGCACGGCCAAGGCCCTCGCGATCAGCACTCGCTGCTGCTGGCCCCCCGACAGATGCGAGAACGGCTCGTCCCAGAACTCCTCCATTCCGACGACCTCTAAAGCCGCCTTCGCCGCCTCGTAGTCCTCCCTCGTCAACCCCCTCCCCCACCCCCTCTTCGCCACCCTCCCCATGAGCACGACGTCCTTGACTAGGACCGGCTTCGTTGGATCTATCCTCTCCCTCTGGGGCACGTAGCCAGTTCGCCTCCTCACCTCGTACTCTTTGCCCGGTACCCTGTAGCCCAAGACCTCTATGACCCCCGAGAGCGGCTTCACCATGCCCAAGAGGGCCTTGAGCAACGTGGTCTTGCCCGAGCCGTTTGGGCCTATGACCGACAGGAAGGCTGGTTCCTTGAGCTCTAAGCCGACGTCCTCTAAGGCCAGCTTGTCATCATAAGCCACTGAAAGGGCCTCCACGTATATGACGGGCCTCATCTCGATCCTCCCAGCCGTTCTATTAGGGCTTCTACGTTGTGCTCTATGAAGTCGAAGTAGTCGTCTTCTGCTCGCATCGGGACGCCGTACAGATATGCTATTGGAGCCTCGGCCTGCTCTGATACCTGCCTTCCAATGCGGCCCTCATCCCCTTCGCGTTGAGTCGCTGAGACTATAATGAGGTCGGAGTCCCTTGCCTTCTCTATCGCAATGATTATGTCCTGAGGGCCTGGCAGGGCCCCCTCTCCTCTGATGACCACGTAGGTGATGCTCAACCCGATCCACTCGACGAAAGGCTCGAAGTGGTCTGCTATGAGCAAGGCGCGCTTCCCTGCTATGCTCGCCCTCACGGTTGAGAGCCTCTGCTCAAGGTCTTCGAGCCTCTGCTCGAACCTTCGCGCATTATCTACGTAATAGTCCTTGTTGGCGCTGTCCACTTCAGACATGACCCTTGCTATCTCATGAGCCACGATTCCAGCGTTGGGGGGATAGAGCCATAGGTAGTGCGGGTTGTCATTCTTAATCCTAATATGAGGCTCTCTGACCCAGTCGCTCCACGATATCTCGCGCCGTCCGCGTTGTTCTGGTAGCTGGCCCAAGAACTCCTCTCGTCCAACGCAGATGAATAGGTCGCAAGACCTCACACGTGCTACGTCCTCAGGAGTAGGAGAGTAGTGGTGCGGATCCACTCCTGCTGGCGCTAGGACGTAGATCTCAGCTTTGTCTCCTAGAACCTCTTTCGCGATTAGGTAGAGGGGGCTTATGGTCACCACCACTATCGGCTTGCTTGAGCCCTCAGACCTTGAGCCCCACGTGGAAATGACGGCCGCCGCGAGGGTCGCGATCACAATGACCGTGACGGCTATGAGGAGCTTCCTCTCCACGTCGTCGACCCCCGCTACTTTCGTTCACATAGAGGGCAAAACAAATATATTAATTTTCTTCATCAAATTTTATTAAAAATACTTAAAAGCACTACGCGAAAATTATTATATGGTGCTCTCCCTTGCCAATAGTGACGTTCTCGATACCGGAGGGCCTTGAGAGGAACTTAGACGATATCGTGAAGAGATCGGGCTTCATGAGCAGGTCCGAGGCCATAAGATACGCCTTGAGGCTCCTCTCGTCCGAGCTATACAGCCTAGACGCTATTAAGGGCAAGGTGCTCGCCGTTGTGGCCGCGGTCTACGGCAAGGAGTCCGAGAAGGCAGAAGTCTACAAGGTTCAGCACGAGTACGGCGACGTCATAAACGCGTACTTCCACTCTCACATCGAGGGCAGTAAGTGCTTGGAGATAATGGTCGTCCACGGAGAGGCCGAGAGGGTGCGCAAATTCATAGGCGGGCTCAGGGCCTCTCGCGACCTTGAGCAGATGAGGATTGTGATACTGGAGCACGCGGAGGGCTGAGCTTCTTATTAAGATTTAGAGTTATAACGCCACGCAAGCTATTTAGTGTGGCCTCTCATACTTAGCGTAGAGGATAGCGGGGATGTACGATTACAGCAGGATACTAGAGCTCGAGAAGGAGCTGATGCGCAAGGAGAGGCAGATAGAGTACTTGCAACTGGAGCTGAAGAGGTATCAAGCGGCCATCGAGGAGCTCAGGCAGGGCACAAGACCCGTGGGGCTGGTCCAAGACGTGATGGACTCGAACGCCTACGTGAGGCTCGAGGCCGGCCAGCTCTACGAGGTCACGATACCGCCCCACCTCAGGGATAAGGTCCAGCCCAGCTCTTTAGTCGTCCTCTCCCCAAACAGGGGGATCGTGCTCAACGTCATCGAGAAGAAGTTCACGGAGAAGAGCTTGTGGAGCTTGAAGGTCGAGAGAGACGTGCACGTCTTCTACGAGGATGTCGTCGGGCTGGAGAGGGAGCTTAAGGAGCTGAGAAAGGCCGTCGAGTGGGTCTTGAGCCTCGAGATCAGGCGTAGGAGGGAGAGCATAATCAAGGACCACAGGCTCCTCGAGGAGGCCGGCACGGTCCTGCTCTTTGGGCCTCCCGGGACTGGGAAGACGTACATGGCCAAGGCAATTGCTGGCTCATTGAGCAGGTACGGGCAGAAGACCTCTTTCATCAAAGTAGAGGCCTACGAGCTCGTCTCCAAGTGGCTCGGCGAGTCGGCTAAGAACGTGAGGGAGCTCTTCAAGCTCGCTCGAGAAGTCGCCCCTTGCATACTCTTCATAGACGAAGTCGATGCCATAGCTAGGGCCAGGACCGAGGTGACGTCGGACGCTGGGAGGGACGTCCAGGGAATGCTCAATCAGCTACTGACTGAGATCGGCGAGGGCTTCCACGTCAACAAGAACTTAGCGGTCATCTTCGCCACGAACTTGCCCTCAGTGATAGACCCGGCGCTTATGGACAGGGTCAGGAAGGTAATATACGTGCCTCCTCCTAGGAGCAAGGAGGAGGTGAAGAGGCTCTTCGACTTCTACCTGTCCAAGGTCTCCGTAGACCCGCAAATATGGGACAACAGCGGCCTTAGGCCCGAGGCCTTCGAGGAGTTGTGGAACAACATAAAGCGCAGGAAGCTCGTCTACGAGGCGAGCATACCGTCGAGGAACATCAGGGTCTTAGACGAGTACTGGATAACCCCTAGAGACGCCAAGAACATAGTCCAAGAGGCCGCCAGTGATGCTGCCTTTGAGGGGTTGGACCGCGTGACTCTCGACAAGCTGTTGGAGTACACCAAGGAACTTGGCATGGAGAAGGGCTACCAGGTGGCGTTCCTATAACTGGGACCACCCGAGCAAGTGCAAGTTGCCGACGTGGACCCTCTTCAAGTGGCGACGAGCCGCCTTCAGGCATTCCTCGACCTGCCCCCTAGGAGTTATGGGCATGTCGCTCATGAAGTGGTCGGGGTGGAAGACCAGTAGTGAGTAGGGTATTTCGGAGTTTAAGCTGGCGATGAACTCCGCAATCCTCTCGACCTCATCGACGTCGACGTACCCTGGCACCAAGAGGGTTGTGGCCGTCAACACCGGCAATTCTGGCCTCTCGCCATAGAAGTCCCTCGCTATCATCTCGAAGTTCTCGTAGGCGGCCCTGTTGGACACACCGCTCAGGGCGTAACTCAGCTCCTCGCTGAAGCACTTCAGGTCAAACTTTATGTTCCCCCCGCTCTCCAAGGCCAATCTCGCCGCTTCCCTGACGAGCCCCCTGTTCCCACAGCCGTTCCACTCAAAGCATATTCGGATTATCCTCTTCTCCGGCTTCTCCTCCAGTAACCTCTTCGAGGCCTTTATCGCGAAGGGCAGTTGGGGCTCGGGCGATCCGCCGAAGAAGCATATGCATGTGTAGTCTTCGTCGTTCAGCACGTGCCTCACGAAACCCTCGACGGAGACCTTAGGGGCTCTGGAGAGGAGCTTGTGCGAAGCGTTCTGACAGAACAGGCAGTCGAAGTTGCATCCGTAGAAGAACACGGCGTAATTCGCGTAGCCCACTTCCGGCCCAGGGCGCATGGCGTACTTGGGGTAGCCAGCTCCAGTCCCGGCCGGGCAGAACCACGAGGCGCAACAGTTCGTGACGTGAGGGTCGTAGTAACCGTACATTAAGGCCTCGTCGGCCGAGACCAAGGAGATGAGCTTCCCGTTCTCGTTCCTCCTCAGACCGCAGAAACCCACCTCCCCCTCGCCCATTGAGCACTCGTTGGCGCATATCATGCACCTGAGGCCGTGGGGGCTCTTAGGGGGCTTCGGGGGGAGGCCGTAGCGCGACCTAGCCGTCTCGTGGGCCCGTTCTATGAACGGGTGCGCCTCCTCGAACTTGGTCTTTACGCACTTTGGGCATACAGCGAGGGCCTTCGATATCAGCTTAGACTTAGCGCCGCAAATCTGGCACTTGACCTCTTCGGCCTTCAAAATGCCCATGAGCCTCCACAAGGAGGTACACCTAAATGAAGGGCCTGAATCCTCTCTGAGTAACTTGCGCGGTGCCCGTTATCGGTATCGGGCTTTTGCAGTACAGACACTTCTTGTCCGTCGTTAGCTTGACCTCGTACACGCCCCATTGAAACCTCTTTATGACCGGCTTGCCGCAGGTGGGGCAGTACGTGTGATTGCCAAGGTGATCGGGTATGTTCCCCACGTAGGGGTAGAGGAGGCCCATCTTCTTCGCCATCTGATAGGCCCCCTCTATGATCCCTATCGGCGTCGGAGGGTTCTTAAACTTATACGCCGGGAAGTATCTGGTGAAGTGTAGCGGCACTTCTGGACCGGCGTACTTCAAGTGGTTCTCGATGACCTCTCTGATGCAGTCCTCGCTATCGTTGACGCCGTTTACGATGAGAAACACCACCTCGACGTGCAGGCCCGCCTTTAACGCTCTCTGGACGTTCTCCCACACGAGGCCCGCCCCCTTGACGCCTACGTACCTCTCATAGACCTCTTCGTCGCCCTTTATGTCCACCTTGAGGCCGTCGAGGCCTGCTCTGATGAGCATGTCTAAGGCTTCCGAGGTCATGAAGCCGTTTGAGACGAAGCAGCAGTAGAGGCCCTCCCTCTTAGCCAGCGGGAAGACGTCTAGGCAGTACTCGAAGAGCATCGTGGGTTCGTTGAAGCTTACGCAGAGGCCTTGGTCCCTGTTTTTGACGGCAATGTCCACTAGCCGGGTCGGGTCCACGTAGAGCGCCGCTCTTGGATCTGGCTTAGACTTAGATAGGTGATAATTTTGACACCAAGGACAATCGAAGTTGCAAGACCACGTGGAGAAGGTCAAGGACGTCGAGCCGGGCCAGTAGTGGAAGAATGGCTTTATCTCTATGGGCCTGCTCTCGATGGCCGAGAGGTCGCCGTAGGTCGCGGCGAAGAGCGCCCCGTTGTTGTTAAACCTAGTGCCACAGTACCCCCAGCCCCCTTTTGGTATCCTGCAGAGCCTGTTGCAAACGCGACATACGACTACATCGCCCCTCTTCTCGAAGAGGGGCGAGGGCTTGACAGTCGGTCTCTTCGAGAGGTCTCCTAAGTCAATCGCTTTAGCCAAGCCTCCTGCACTCCATCGATAACTGTGGCCTCCTAGGCTAAAACCCCTCCGCCCGTGATCGTAGTGCTCCCAACAAACCGCGCGGCCCCTCCGCACATTTCTAGCGGCCTCGAGGGCTCTACAGCCATCCTCGACGCCTACCTTTCTCAGCCACCCTCCCCTTTCCGAGGGCCACGCTCGTGAGGGCCTTGAGCATATCGAGCGACATGTCCTCGCCGCTCTTACGCGGATAAGGTATATAGGTGGCGAGCTAGCCATAAGCCTTAGCTCAAAAGAGAGGGCCCTTCGTTGACCACAGTCTGGAAGACGTCGGCGAGGGTGTATTGGTGCCCTAACTGCAACGTCCCCTTAATAGCGCCCAAGTGCGGCCTCTGCGGCGAGCTGGGGGTCAAGGCCCGCGGCTCGCCTCCGAAGGACTTCAGGCCGGCGCTGGACTACGACTTCAAGATATTGAGGGGGGCCATAGAGAGGGAGTTCGGCACTAGGGCCTATGACGTCCTCGTCCCGAGCGAGGTCGTGCTCTTCAACAAGATACCCTACGTCGATCAGGCGAGTGAGGTCGTGGTTGACGGGTGGGTAATGGGGAACCTCTACTACAGCCCCGACAAGGGCGTCTGGAGGTTCAGGCCATCTTACGAGGGGGCTGCCAGGCTCGTGGCCGAGGGGGCTGCCCCTCATGTCGAGGTCTTAAGAGGCGAGGTCAGGTTATGGGACGAGCTCTCTAGGGGCGATGTCAAGGGGGACTCACTCCCCGCCAGCGGCAAGTACGTGGTACTAATAGACTCTAAGTCCATGGCTATAGGAGTGGCCGTCTCGCTGGACGGCGAGAGGTTGAAGGTCGTTAAGGTCTGGGAACCTCAGAGGCCTCATGCGAGGGGGAACAAGAGCAATTGGGAGCTAGCTGTCAAGGCCAACGAGGGCCACTTAGAGGGCGAGGAGAAGAGGGCCGAGGCCTTAATAACCAAGGCCGTTAAGTCGCGCAACGTCTTCGTGTCCTACTCCGGCGGCAAGGACAGCCTGGCGACGCTCCTACTGACGTTGAGGTGCTTGGGCGACGTGCCCCTCTTATTTAATGATACCGGCATAGAGGCCCCCGCGACCGTGGAGCACGTCTGGAGAGTGATTGATAAGTTCGGCCTAGAGCTCATCTATGCCAGCGCTGGCGACGCGTTCTGGAGGTCTCTGCCGGTCTATGGGCCGCCCGCCAGGGACTACAGGTGGTGTTGCAAGGTGTGCAAGCTGGTCCCCATAGCCAGGACCGTAAAGGAGAGGTTTCAGGGAGAGGTCTATGCGGTGCTCGGTCAGAGGAAGTACGAGTCCTTCGCTCGCTTGAGGGCCCCGGCGATAGAGAAGAGCAAATGGATACCGAACCTAGTGAGCGTCAGCCCGTTAAGAAACTGGTCAGCACTCCACGTCTGGCTCTACTTGATGAGGGCCAGGGTCGAGTTCAACCCCTTGTACAGGGAGGGCTTTGACAGGATAGGTTGCTGGCTCTGCCCCGCCTGCGAGCTCGCGGAGTTCGAGAGGGTTAGGGAGCTCCACCCCGACTTGTGGAGCAAGTGGGAGGGCAACGCCTTGAGCTGGTGCGAGGAGAGGGGCTTGCCGCCGGAGTGGTTTAAGCTCGGGCTATGGCGATGGAGGAGGCTACCCAGGGAGGCCAAGAAGTTCGCTTCAAGAATGGGGGTGGACGTGAGTAAAATAGAGGAGAGGCTTGCAGGCCTCAAAGACGTGGAGGTGGTGCTGACCGTCAGGCCATGCGAGGACATCTACGAGGCTCAGGGCTCGATGAAGGCACCCATCGACTTGACCAGAGCGGCAACCATGCTCAAATGTACCGGAGGAAGGGTTGTCATCAACGAAAAGCTGGGCTTGCTGACCCTGAGGATGGACGAGGGGGTCGCCTCGCTGAACAAGAACGGCTCGTTCTCGATTCGAGCCGAGGACGCCCACGAGTTGAAGAGGGCTCTAGAGGTCTTCGTCAAAAGCCTACTGAGGGCCAAGCACTGCAACTCTTGCGGTTCGTGTAAGAACTGGTGCCCCACGAACTCCATAGTCATAGAGCAAGAGGTCGACGTGAAGGACTCGTGCTTGGGTTGCAGGACCTGCATACTCGCATGCCCCATCGCCACGTACATGTACAAGTTCTCGACGAGCGTGATCGGTGACGAAGTTGAAAAATAGGGCCCTGCGTCTGCTGTTGCTCGCGAGCATGACTACTATTGCCATAGCGATTGCTCTCGCTTCAAGCGTTGCACGTGCAGAAAAGGGCTTTAAGTACGTCTTCGAGGTTGACGACGAAGGAGAGACGAAGGTAACAATTTACCTATGGGATGATAAGAACGGAAGCTCTTGGCTCTACGTCCCTAAAAGCCAGAGGCGGGTGCTCAACGTCACCGTCTATGGGGGCTTGTTACTCAATGTAACGTACAGGAGCGTTATCAGCGATGGGCGGGAAGACCCCTTCTACGCGGTCATGGAGCTCCGCTACGAGGCCTCGACGACGTTCAACGTAAGCGTAGGGTACCGCATGAAGTATGGGGCGCTAATAATTGAGCCGAGGGCAACGTTCATCTCTCCTCGAATAGTCCACGAAGGCGCTACGACCAACGTGATCGCGTACTTGCCGGGCTACGTCATTGCGTCTGAGGAGGGGGTCTCGTCGATCTCGGGGCACATCAGCGACGTTAAGGTCATGAGGGAGGAGAAGGCCGTAGTCGTCAACGCAGTTGTGGAGTCGAATGACAGGCTAGTGATTGAGTACACCATCCCGCGAGGGGTCGAGGTTGCGAACATATCGCTGGGGCGTATAGTCTTCAAGACCCCTCCTCGCTATCTCGAGTTCGCCCACAAGGTCTTAAGCGCCCTGAATAGGACTTACGTTGCGTACAAAGATATCTTCGCATGCGAAACGCAAAGCGTATGCGTGGAGTTCTTCGTCCCCTCAAGAAAGGATTTGGACTTAGGCATTGAGGGCTACGTGCCCCTCTTGGGCAGAGAGCTGGGACCGATCCACTTGAACCTCCTATACGTAAGAGGGGTTGAGGGCTTCATGAACGTCGTAGCGATGCATGAGCTGGCTCATCACTTCCTGTGGCGCATTGGCGTACCGCCCTCGAAGCTTTGGATCCACGAAGGGGTGGCGGAGTACTTGAGCTTGGCCCTAGGTCGAGAGATGGGCTATCGCGACGCCGTCGAGGTGCACGAAAATTTGCTCACTGCTGACCTGAAGAAGCTTGGCGACCGATTAGGCTTCGTCCAGAAGTGGACGCCCTCGTCTGTACCGCCTCAAGAGCTCGGCCCCTGCTACGCTGCCTCCTATCAAGTTTTCAAGACCTTGTGCGAGAGGTACGGCGGCCTAAGCTACCTGAAAAAGCTCTTTGAAGCCTTCAAAGGGCTCGACTGCCTTGATTGGTACGACGAGAACCGAGTGATAAGGGTCTTTGGCGAAGCCGCTGGCAACGCCGACGAAGTGGTTGAGCTCTTCCGCCAATGGGGGTTTGAGCTCAAAGGACCTTCACCGTTGGTGCTTAGCACCATTCAAGTGAAGGAGAGGATCTCAAGTCTGCCGAACTGGCTTGAGCCCTACAAGAAGATGGCCGAGGTCATCGCTTACGTGGCCGAGGCCCTCCGGCAACGCGGCTTGCCATTCACAAGCGCCCTGGCCATTAAAGCGTCGCAACTCATCTGCGATGCCAGCCTCCCGCTCGCGATAGCTAGTGCAGCAATAGTAGTTGTCGCTCTCGCCTTGCTAAGGCGATTGGCTTAGCTTCTCCTCAAAGTTCTTGACCTTGTCGCTCACGTTCCTCGAAGGCCCTTCTATCGCCTGTGAGGACTGCCGTATGACTTCCTCCTGCCTAAAGGGCAAAGCCTCTTCGAATTGCTCATAGGTCCTCCGCGCCCGTCAGAGCTATACTCGTCATTTGCAGGGCATCTAGGGCTCAGAGCTCCACCCTCTGGCCCCCTTTCTCTACGTCTAGGTCTGGCCATCCGTCCCTATAGCCCTCTAAGCCGCGCCCAAGACGCTTGGGCTACGATTACCGATTTCCTCAAAACAAATTAATACGCTGGGCTAAAAGGGGGTGGGGTTGTCGTACGCGTACTCGTCAGGCCGAGGATGGGGGCCTAGACGTACTCTCTGAGAAGGGGCTTGTCGCATGCGCATGCAGAAAGGCGTCATAGTCCTAGCCGGTGGTGCTAGCAAGCGCATGGGCGGAAACAAGGCGCTACTTCGAGTTAAGGGGGTCCCCATGATTGAGAGGGTCATCGACGCCGCGTCGAAGGTTTCCGGTGAAGTGATAGTCGTGACCAGCAGTAAGAGGGCGTCAGCGAGCATAAGCAAGGTCATTGGGAGGGGCGTCACGATAATTGAGGACGAGGAGCGGGGCTGGGGCCCTTTAATGGGAATGGTAACGGGGTGCAAGAGGTCTCACGCCGAGTACGTAGCAGTAGTACCATGCGACGCTCCATACCTGAACCCGAGGGTGTTGATGGAGCTATTCAAGAGGGCAGAGGGCCACGACGCTGCCGTCCCTCGATGGCCTAACGGCTACTTAGAGCCCCTACACTCTGCCTATCGAAGGCAAGCAGTGCTAGAAGTCGCCCAAGACCTGCTGAAGAAGGGGTTTAGGTCGATACATCGCTTGATAGAGAGCCTGAAGGACGTGGTCTACGTCTCAGTTGAGGAGCTGAGGCCGATTGATGAGAAGCTCCTGACGTTCTTCAACGTGAATACTCCTAGAGACCTATTGATTGCCGAGACTGTGGAGAGCGCATGAAGGCCTCTAGCGCTCTAATGAGTTCATCCTTGTCGCGAGGTAGGACTAAGAACTTCAAGTTGCCCCCTCCCCCTCGCGCTACCTCCTCATTGAACGTGCAGAGCGCTAGTATGGGTTGCTCCGTCTCCTTGATCCTCTCTTCGAGGTCAGAGAGGTCTTTAAAAGTTATTATCTTGCCCACGTCGGGTCTCTTGGCGATTAGCTTATGGAACCCCTCCACGACCAGCAAATCCACTTTCAACTCGTCGAATAGCCTTAGGGCTTCTTCTATGCTCTTCGGCCCTCCATCTACACTCACCATTACGCCAGCCTCCGACGGGGAGAAGTAGGCGACGACCTTAGCCCCAGCGCGTCTGTGTCTCCACGTGTCGCTACCTTCGCGGTCAATCGTAAAGCCGGGTCGATGTATGTGCTTTAACGTGCCAATCGACAGGCCAAGCTTAGCAAAGTGGCTTATCACTATCTCCGCGGTACTCGTCTTGCCAGACCCCTTGCTCCCTATTATTGCTATTTTCTTCGTAGATCTTCACCCCAAGCCTCTCAAGCTTCATGCGAGCTTGAGAGGGTCGAATAAGAGGCCGTAGCAGATTATTTTAAAGTTGAGCCGCGTGCATGCGACGAGCTGTAAGTTCGCCGAACTAAGGCATCGTAACTTCGCGAGGTATCAAGGCGTGCATGTGCTCATCCGGCTATCTCAGGACTTTAAGAGACGAGCGCCCCAGGACTCGACGGTCCGGTGAAGGGCCAACTCTCAAGGGGCCATTCTGCTGGGCTCTGACGCCTTGCAACTTACTTTAGAAGTAATGGCGTTATCAAATGAGGGCGTCGAGGAGGGCCTTTCGGGCTAACGGCAAGGGGCAGATCGGTGGAAGGGGCGTCGGGGGACAGGGGCTTGGGCATCTGGGAATACGCTTTAAATCCTCCTGCGAACATATCTTCCTTAGTTGCAAAGACCATTGGTGAGCCCGTTGCTTCTTGATCGACACGGCAGGCCAGTGACGAGTCTTAGGATTACCGTGACTCACAAGTGTAACTACAAGTGTTTCTATTGCCACATGGAGGGGGAGGGGGAGGGCGACGAGCTGACCGTAAACGACATTGCGAGGCTCATGAAGATCAGCAAAGAGCTGGGCATAGACAAGGTGAAGTTGACGGGAGGAGAGCCTCTATTTCGCCACGACATAGTGGACGTGATCAAGGTGATAAACGATGTAGGCGTTGCCGACTTAGCCATGACTACTAATGGCTCGTTGCTCAGAGATCTGGTAGCAGAGCTCGTCGAAGCAGGTTTAGAGAGGGTGAACGTAAGCCTGCCTTCCCTTAAGAGGGACGTCTTCAATAGGGTCACAGGCGTTGATATGCTCGATCGCGTCGTGGAGGGTCTTTTAGTGGCCAAGGACTTTGACCTGAGGCCTATAAAGCTCAACATGGTACTCCTAAGGGGGCTCAACGACGGTGAAGTATTTGATTTAATCGAGTTTGCTGGGAGGCACGATTTCATACTCCAAGTAATAGAGCTGGAGCCCCTCGGCGTCGACAATAAACTTTACGACATGTACCATATGCCCTTAAATGCCATCGAGGAATGGCTTGAGCAGAGGGCCGTCAAGGTTGAGAAGAGGAAGGACATGCACAATAGGAGGCAGTATGACCTAGGCTATGCCAAAGTAGAGTTGGTGAGGGCTGTCGGCAATCCCGAGTTCTGCATGCACTGCACCAGACTTAGGATCACGGCCCACGGGAAGCTAAAGCCTTGCCTCATGAGGAACGACAACTTAGTCGACGTCCTAGGGGCTTTAAGGAGGGGGGCTAGCGACGAGGAGCTTAAGAAGCTTTTCATAAAGGCCGTTGAGCTTCGGGAGCCCTACTTCAAAGGTGGATGTAAGGTCGAGAGGACTAAAGTGTGCTGACCCAAAGGCTGTCGAGTAAGAAGTAGGGCCCGGAATCGAGCCTCGAGCTCCATTAAGCATGACGTTGCGGTGAAAATTCGCGACCGATCAAGGGCCTCAGCAACTCGACAAGGTGTTGTAAGCGCTTTGTATTTTGCGCCCTTGACGTTAGGCTAAGGTTTAGAGGCGTCAAGGAGATGTACCCAGACCTCACGGCCTCCACGTCTGTGTCCTCGGAGTCCTCGGGATACAGCGTTAAGTCCCATCGTGCTATCGCATATCCTCCATCACGTGTAACGTGTATGTCGGGATAGCCCTTCTTCGATGGACGCGTCACCTTTATCCCCTTTATCCTGCTTCGATAATCCGGGACATTCACTGAGAGAACATCGACGTCTTCAGGCATGCCCTCATCGACTATCGCCTTCGCCAGCGCCCTCGCTATCTTCGCTGTCAACCTTAGCCCGGGGTCGTAGAGCGCTTGAAGCACTACGCCATCGTCGAACTCCCTGGCTATGCAGTAGGATACAGCTATGGAGGGTATGCCGTGTATCGCGGCCTCCATCGCGGCGCCTAGGGTCCCAGAGTTTAAGATGTCGTCGATGCCCAAGTTAGGCCCTAGATTTATGCCAGCCACGACTACGGCCGGCTTTTCGTTTAATAGCTTGTGCAATGCCAAAAGCACCGCGTCAGCTGGCGTGCCATCTATCGAGTAGGCATCGCCGTATCGGGTCGTCAACTTCTCGACCGTGATGATGCTGCCCACCGTCAATGCCTTTCCTATCCCGCTTCTCTCCCTGTTAGGAGCTACTATGAGGCATTCGAACTCGCTACTGAGCTCCTCTCTCAGCACCGTTATGCCTGCAGAGTTAACGCCGTCGTCATTTACTAAGAGGGCTAAGGGCCTCTTCATAGCTGACCATCTCTAATGAACGGCCTACCAAGACCCTTCGGCTACTTAATGTCCGTGATTCTATTCGTAGACCTCAGTTCTTGAGGTCCTATAAATAGGCTTTGTAATAATAGGTCTTAGGAGGGCCACGTTCATGAGGAGGGGAGGCGTAGCCTCTTCGCTTGCCTTCTTGGCATCCGTGGTCGTATTAACGGTTCAGATATGCATCAACTTAGCATTTATGGAGGTTATGAAGGAGGAGGCAATGGACAGAGCAAGAGAGATCATCGAAAGCAGGGGCTATGACCAGCTAGTGCTAATCGCTACCAACGAAACGTCGCTTATGGCGATCAATAGACGAGACGGAAGCGTCTTAGTGAAGGGCATCTCTCTCTGCTATCCAAACGGTAGCGCAGTAAATGCCGATGTTGAATGGCACATACCGAGAACGTCTGTGAGCAAATGTCAGGTGCCTCAAAGCTTAAGAGATTGCGTGGCAGTGATCCTCAGGACCGAAGATGGGCACGAAATCCTATTGCCTCTCCACAAATCTTAGCTATGATGTTGCGGGGATCTTGAGCCTTCTTATGAGCTCCTTGTACCTGTTCCTAACAGTGACCTCGGTCACCTGGGCTGCCCTCGCTATCTCCTTCTGGGTCTTCCTCTCGCCAGTCAAGAGGGAGGCTATGTACACGGCAGCGGCTGCGAGGCCTGCCGGGTCTTTGCCTGCGGTCAAGCCTGCCTTCCTAGCTTGCTGAACTATCTCGAGGGCCTTTCTTTGCAGCACCCCGCTTAAGCCCAGAGAACTCACTATCCTCGGCACGAAGTCCACCGGATCAGCTATTGGTATGGTTAACCCGACGTGCCTCAACAGCAGTCGATAGCACCTAGCGACGTCCTTTCTCCCAGCCTTTGTGCAATTCGCTATTTCATCTAAGGTTCTAGGGATCTTGAGAATCCTGCACGCGGCGTATATGGAGGCGGCCATGACCGACTCGATGGAGCGACCCCTCACTAAGCCGGCCTTGATCGCGGCCTTGTATATCTTCAAGGCCTCCTCCTTGACGTTCTGCGGGAGGTTTAGCTTGAAAGCTATGCGCTCAAGGTGATTAGTCGCTTGCTGTATGTTCCTGTCTTGAGAGGTCTGAATCCTGCTCCTTATCTGCCAGCGCCTCCACCTAGCAACCTCGAACACCCTTTGAGGCGTCAGCTTATGGCCAGTCGCGCCTCGAGTGGGCCACTGTATTACGGTGGGAGAGATGCCCTCGACCGAGGTGGTCGAAAGAGGTGGGCCTACCCTGTCCCTCTTTTCCCTCTCCTCGGGAGTAAAAGCCCTCCACTCAGGGCCTTGATCTATTAGTCTCTCAGCTATGACTAAGCCACAATCCATACAAGTGAGCTCTCCTCGATCATAACTCCTAATGACATTAGTACTACCGCATTCAGGGCAACGCTCAATGCCCTTCGCCCTCGCATCGACGGCCTTCACATTCACGCTCCTCACCTCAAAGATGAGCCAATTTTAAGCTTCAACTACCCCAAACCCGGTTACATGTCTGAGCATACGACTCTCTTTACCCGCAAAATGTCTGGTAAGGACACCCTACCTCATATAAAGGCTATATAAACTTTACTGTAGTTTGAAGGAAGAAGAACATATATAAACTTTTCCCTAAAAGCCTATCTCGCTCAATAAACCTCCCACGAAGTTCCTAGAGTCTCAGGGGGGACCATCTAGGTAACGGCCATGGAAGCTGGCTTGTCGTCTAGTCGACGAGGCTTCAGGTCGTGAGGTGAGTAGTAAATCGATCCCTCAAGGGACGTCGATTGCGACGAGCACAGCATTAAGGTTTTAAAGGACTGTCCTCTGTTAAAAAGTGGGCCCGTGGCGCAGCTCGGATAGCGCGGCGACAACCGAAGAGGTTGCCGCAAGCCTCCTAAGCCGTTGGTCGGGGGTTCGAATCCCCCCGGGCCCGCTACTTGCATCAACTGGTGAAGACGTCGCCGCAGGGTGGGGATTGAGTACATGGAGGCTTCTGGTAAGGGAGCAGATGAACGCGTCCCGGCCGAGAGGATACCTCATCGTCGAGATTACCTGTCCTCTCACTTAGAGGACAGGGTCAGCGCCATCGGTTGAAACTATATGACTTGCCTTTTTCAGCTCTTTACCAAGTCTACCAGTTGCGCAGGCGACTTCATGAACTCCTGAGGACGAAGCCTCACTATAATGGCCTACGGAATCTAACGTTTGCGGTCGTAGCGAACCGTCGAGGTGCGCCAGCAATATCTAAAACAAAGTCCACGTGGAGCTTTTTCCGCTTGGGCCCTCTTTGAAGTCTTCAGTCATAATCGGCGTTCCGACCTAACCCTTTGTCTCGCTGGCATTATGACGAGAGTTCTTTACTCAAGACTCGGCGCGTGAATTCACCCGATCACTGTTCCCGCCATCTCCATGCCAACGCCTCGCAGGATCGATGGGGCGTCGTCTGTATTCGCTACGGTCACCTTCACGATTTCTTCTCAAGAGCTCCAAGTGGTCGGAAGGGCCGTCACGGCGAGCGCCATTTTTGAAGTTTAAAACCTTTGATAGGGCACCACGCGGTTCCCGTGTTTCAAAGGCCCTGCCAGAGGTTTTCATCGGCTCTTCTGATGCCACTTTTAACGAACGTTTTTCTCACGGGCTCTGCTGAGAGGACCCTTACGGAGGCCCAGCCAAAGGCCTCTCCTAAATTATAACTGGCTTTTTTGATCTCAAACTGGAGCACGCGAACTTGAGTGCTCAATGGTTGAACAGTGTCGTAGAATTGTTGCTTAAGCGCCGGAGAAACGTTCATCCATCTCTCTTAGGAGGTCTACGCTTTTTTGAGGTGACCCATAGCTGCGTAACTGCGCCCACGAACTACTGTGAGCCTACTTGAGAAAGAGGCGATGGCATCATCAACTCGGACGAACTTATTTTCTACCGTTTATGGCCGCTAAAGCGCTTGAAAGCTCTGCTTCTATAGCGCGGAGCCTCGCACTTAACGCCTCTTCATCTCGAAGTGCCATCCATGTACTTTCTAACCAATGTGAAGTGTTTGCACGAGACTTGAATTTAAAGGTTTGTGTCTCATTCAAGTTCGAATAAGTTTGAATTTAGGGAATCCAGCTCCCTATGCGACTTAATACTGCGCGTTTGAAAGCTAGTGCTGTGGTAATCGACTTACAGCTGAAAGCCTCGCCCTTTAGGGCAGGGAGGAGGTCAGCTAAAATGATGGCCTAGACATATACTGTTTGCGTGATTATGTAGAAGGCCCCATCACGGGCGATGTCAGGGAGGCGTCCTGTTACTTTGGCTGAAAAATTTATAGGCTCTTCCCCTTAAAGAGATAAGCCTCAGACTGGTGTCGAAGTTGGAGAGGGAGCCCTTGGTCTACATAAACGGAGAGCTCGTGCCCAAGAGTCAAGCCAAGATCTCCGTCTTCGACCACGGCTTTCTCTACGGCGACGGGGTCTTCGAGAGCGTCCTGGTGACCAGCGGCGTGGCCTTTAAGTTGAAGGAACACATCGACAGGCTCTACGACTCGGCGAAGGTATTATGCCTCGAAATACCCATGAGCAAAGAAGAGATGATAAAGACGGTAGCCGACGTGGTCCGCGCCAACGGCTTCAAGGACGCCTATATAAGGCTCATAGTCACCAGGGGGGTCGGCGATCTGGGCCTAGATCCCAGGAAGTGCCAAAAGCCTACTATAATCATAATCGTGGACAAGATAAAGCTCTACGACGAAGGAGCCTTGAGCAAGGGGCTCACCGCTGTGATCTCTTCAGTGAGGAGGGACCGCGTCGACGCGACGACACATGAGGTGAAGTCGATGAACTATCTCAACAACATACTGGCCAAGCTCGAGGCGAATGCCGTGGGCGCCGACGAAGCGATAATGCTGGACGATAGAGGCTTCGTATCTGAGGGGACGGCCGACAACATCTTCATAGTCAAGGACGGCGTGATATACACACCTCCGAGGACTTGCGGTATATTACTCGGCATCACTAGAGCCAGGGTCATGAAGCTGGCTGAGGAGCTCGGTTACAAGGTCGTCGAGAAGGACATAACGCCAGCTGAGGTCTTGACCGCGGACGAGGTCTTCTTGACCGGCACGGCGGCTGGTGTAGTCCCCGTAACTAAGATAGCTGGGAGGGTCGTGGGGGACGGCAAGCCCGGGCCGATCACGAGGAAGCTGATGGAGAGGTTCAGCAAGCTCTTGGGGGATCCCTCAGAAGGAGTCAAGATACTCTAGGCGCGAACGGCTGAGGCAATGAGAGAAAAAAGGTGTCTATGCGTTATATGTAGACCTCGCTACGCTGGTAAAACGGTTGTATGGTCGCCACGACCTCTACCGGGAAGGAGTTCTCAGTTCTCAAGAGCTGGACGCCCTCGTCGCCCACGCTTACAAGGGCGAAAACGCCTGCCACATTCGCCTTCACTTTCTTCACTATGTTTATGAGGGCTTGAACCGTGTTCCCAGTCCTTATTAAGTCGTCGACTATTAGCACGTCGTCCCTGCTCGTTATAGCGTTCTTGGGCACGTACAGGGACACTATGTACGGGCCCGCTGGGTAGGACTCCTCTATGTATTCTTTCACACCCATTTCCTTGTTCCTCTTGGCTATAACGAGCGGCACCTCGAGTAAGAGGGCTATCGAGGTGGCCAGAGGGATCCCGTTAACAGCAGGAGTCAATATCTTCGTTATCCTCTTCCCGGCGAACTTCATAATCATGTAGTGAGAGGCCCTCATCAATATCAGCGGGTCGTTGACCGCGTTCGACGTATCGACGTAGCCGTAGGGATCCACATATATTTTTTCATACACGAGTTGGCTGAGCTGTTCGATCTTATCCAACGAATTCCACAACTTCCTCGCCGTGTCGTCCCCCGGAAGGACGTCGCCCTTAACGTATCTGCACAATACCGTCTCAGGGATTCCGGTCCTCCTAGCAAGCTCGCTATAAGAGTAAAACTTTTTTAAAAGCCTTAATCGTTCAATGACCATAAATCTAAAGCGAAGGCTTGCTTCGCGCCTTCTCGTAGCTATTCCCCCGATCAATTCTGGGCCATTTTCACGCTATGATCTTACACAATTACGATTAAGAGTTTTGAGGTCAAATGCTTTTATTTTTTTCCTGCTAACGTGTCTTTACACAGTCAAGAGACGAAAGCTCATGGTCCTTACATCGACTGATTACTAGTCGCGTTATTGCTTCCAGTCGACCTTTTAGAGGGGTTTCTAAAGGTCCATAGACTCCATCAAACCTTCTACGCAAATCTTTAAGTAATAGTAATAGAGTTACAATGTGATTAAGTTGCCCTAGAGCTCCAATGCGTAGAGCTTGTCAAGGCTCCTTTAAAACTAAGCGAGGGATGAGCTGTGGGAGGGAGGCAGAAGACGACCTTGCTCGAGATGTTCCAGGAGAAGAAGGGCAAAGAGGAGAAAAGGAAGGGCAAGAAACAGCCTTGACGTTCTCTTTTGTATTACATGGCGAAACGGTGAAAGAGTACTTTCAGAGTCACTTTAAGGTATGGCCGCTACTCGATCAAATCGGCCTCGTGAGATCGATAGGGGGCTTAACCAGGTATCTCGGGCTTTGAGCGATACCCGCCAGACTCCTTGCCCCTCTTCAACTCACGCTCGCGCTGCTTCTTCCTCCACTTTTGCGCGTGCGTCCCCTTGAGGCCCCTCGACTTCCTAAGCCCCCTCATCTTCTTGCCAGCTGACGTCAAGGCCCTGAAGGCCCTACCCCTGTTCGCGGGTCTGCATATCCAGTTGATGTCGGGGTCGCTCTCTACGGCCGGGTGGTTGGGGTCCACCATTATGACCTCGAACCACCTGTAGCGCCCGTCCTCCCCCACGTAGTAGCTGTTCAGTACCTCTAAGTTCGGGAAGTTCCGGGCCGCTCTCTCCTCGGCTATCAACCTGAGGCTCTTCCAAGTCGTGTAGCCGTAGACGCCCATCCTCTTAGGCCTCCTGCCGGAGTCGGGCCTCGGCTTCCTCTGGCCCCCCTTCCTCACCCTCACTCTAACGACGACGAAGCCCTGCTTGGCTTTATAGCCCAAGGCCCTCGCCCTGTCGAGCCTCGTGGGCCTCTCGACCCTCACGACTGTCGGCTCCCTCCTCCACTCTATGAGGCGTTGCCTCATTATCTCCTTCATTGGCCCATCGTAAGGCTTCTTCCAGAGCTCTGCGATGTGGTGGTACATAGACTTCAACTTCGCGGCACCTCTCGTTCTAGGGCGATGTGCCTCCTTAAATGTTTTCGCCTCCTCGAGCAATTAGTTAATTATTCGGCTTTTTCCGCTTAGTATTACGGGTTTGAGGTGTTTGAGGTGTTCGAGGCCTTCCTGCTGAGGCCCGACGCTGTGAGCGTCTGGAGGCACCCCGAAGTTAGGAAGAGGCTCAGCTGGTACTATGAGGTCATGACCGATGCCAAGCCAGCTAAATATAGGATCTGCAAAAGGATAGAAGTCGACGTCGACCTGTCGGCAAGTAGCGAGGAGCTCTGGGATGCCCATAGAGGAGTAGCCCAAAGGTTTGCAGGCATCTGGAAGAAGATAACGTCAGGCGAGCTCGAGCTCGAGGAGCTCGAAGAACCCAAGGTGAGCTTCTTGGACTTGAAGGTGGAGATCGTGAAGAGGATGCTGAGGTCTTGCGTGTTCTGCGAGAGGAGGTGCAAGGTCAATAGAGAGGAGGGCGAGAAGGGGTTCTGCGGGCTCGACGCCACGGCCAGGGTCTCCAGCTTCTTCCACCACTACGGCGAGGAAGCGCCCCTCGTCCCAAGCGGGACAATCTTCTTCACGAGTTGCAGCTTCAAGTGCGTCTTCTGTCAGAACTGGGACATATCGACCGACCCCTACAACGGGGTTGAGGTGACGCCGAAGCAACTCGCCGCCATAGCCACCAGGCTCAGGAAAGAGGGGTGCAGGAACATAAACTACGTGGGGGGCAACCCCGACCAGTCCATGCACGTCATAGTGGAGTCGCTGAGGTACATGGACGTGAACGTCCCGATACTGTGGAACAGCAACGCCTACGCTAGCCTCGAAGCTATGGAGGTCCTTAAGGACCTCGTTGACATATGGTTGCCAGACTTCAAGTACGGCAACGATGAGTGCGCCAAGAGGCTCTCCATCGTCCCTAGGTACTTCGAGGTCGTGAGCAGGAACTTGAGGATAATGCACGACAGCGGGGACATGATCGTGAGGCACCTCGTCCTTCCCAACCACGTGGAGTGCTGTAGCAAGCCGGTCCTGAAGTGGCTCGCCGAGAACTGCCCGAGGTGCCTCGTCAACATAATGGAGCAGTACAGGCCTGAGCACGAAGTCGCTCGGAGGCCTCACCTATATCCGGACATAAACAGAAGGCCGACCCTGAGCGAGATGAAGGCAGCTTATAGCATGGCTGAAGAGCTGGGGATAGTCTACGAGCCAGTCTCCTAAGCGGGCTACGTGGCTCCCCGCAGGGCCCTCAAGAGCTTCTCAACTATTGCGCTAGGAAGGGCGTCTCTGTTCGACGGCGTTAGCTCTAAGATCTCGAAGTCCCTTCGACTCTTTATGTAGTCCAAGAGCGGGTGCTTGAGCTTGTAGTGGAGCGTGGCCAAGAGCGGCTTCTCCGAGGCCAAGACCTTCTTCACCGCGCCGATGAACTCCTGGGACTTGAGTTCCATAGGCCCTATCTCATCTACCACCACTAAATCGCACCGCTCTAAGGCCCTGAATATGGAGGGCGCGGCGAAGGCGTCGAGGTTTTCGACGTGCACTAAGTACTTGCCCACTCTGGGCCCCACGGCCGAGCTAACGGAGGCCAACTGCGCCTCCGCACCACTCTCGACGTCGATTATCTTGAAACCCGTCCTAACCCCTCTGCTCCTGACCTCGAGGGTCACAATGCCTCCGACGTTGAAGCCCCTCTTCCTCAACTCATTAGACACCTTAAACACAAGGGTTGTCTTGCCAACCCCGGGCCTGCCCGTCACGAAGATTTTGCCGGTCAAGGTCCCTCACCGTAAGGCCTTCGCCAATTGATAGCCTCGCGTCAATTATAAAGGGTTTCCCGGATAGCGTTGAGGGGCGCGGCTCTTAATGGCCTAGTGGCCCTGAAGACGTGCCCCATTCTGGGCTGACCCCATCGACTACGAAGAGGAGCTGTTTCGTAGTTGATGTTTAGGTGTTGAGTTTGTAAACCCTGGCCCTCTTTACCGCTCAGAGACCGCTCAGGCGATGGGAGTAGCGCTTCGAGCCTGGGCGGGCTAACCCTAGATGGGAGCCCTGTGCCGTTGGCTCGACGGCCGCCCGCGAACCGCGCCGATAGCGCGCGAGACGCGGGCCCTTCCACTACCCATGGGTGTTGCGTCGCAAAGAAGGTAGGGTTCGAGGGCCGTGGATCTAAGTGTCAAGCGCAGGTTAGGTGTCCAGTCGCTCTCAGCCAAGCCCTTTGGCAAGCACTTCAACGAACACCGCGGGGTACAACCCCAGCGCTATGGAGATTAGCGCCATCACTGCTAATGGTGCGAGGAGGCCGAAGGGGGCCTCTCTAACCTCGTTGAGGTGTGGTGGCAACTGGCCGAACAACATCCTCCTTATAGCCCACAGGGCGTAGGCGAATGTGAGCGCTGTCGCCACGATCGCCACGATTAGAATCGATATCTTGAAGGCGTCGTTGAGGAGCGAGGCCGAGCCTATAGCGCTCGTGAATATCATCCACTCGCTTATGAAGCCGCTTGTGAAGGGCACTCCCATGATCGTGAAGAAGCCCACGAACATCGCGACGGAGGTGTAAGGCATCCTACCCGCCAACCCTCCCAGCCGACTTATGCTCCTGGTACCCGCTTGATGATCGAAGACCCCGGATAGGAGGAAGAGTATTGCTTTGCCCAAGGCGTGAGCAACGAAGTGGAGCATGGAACCAGCAACCCCTATTATGGCTAGACTCATATGCCCATTGCTCATAGCCAATGCTGTAGCTCCAAGCCCTAAGAGCACATAGCCCATCTGGCTAATGCTGGAGTACGCCAAGAGCCTCTTGAAGTCTTCTTGGGTAAAAGCGTTGAGAGCCCCATATACCATTGTTATAACTGCGAGGACTATCATCGCCATGGATATGTATCGAAGAGTAGGCGTGTAGAGGAGGACTATCCTGAGTATGGCATAGCCGGCCAAGCCTATCATGACCGGTGAAAGCAAGGCCGATACGGGCGTCGGGGCCGCGACGTGGGCGTCTGGGAGCCAAGCGTGAAGCGGAAAGACGGCCATCTTCACGAAGAGGCCTATTAGCATTGCCGAGACTATTGCAACTAAAATGCTCCAACCAACTCCTGGTCGCGCTATTAGTTCTATTATTCTTTGGGGAATTTCATGTATTTCGAGCGTCCCGAGGTAGCCGTTAGTGGCGACGATCCCGGCTAAGAAGCAGAGAGCGCCTGCTTCCGTGAATATGAAGTACTTCAAGGCTATCTTCTCCTTCTCGAACTCGCCCCACTCGTTTATTAGCGCCCATGAAGCGATGAGCGTTATCTCGAAAAATACGAAGAACTCGATGAGGTTGGTCGAGAGCACTAGCCCTACCATTCCCACGAAGAACAGCAAGTAGAGGCTAGAGAATATCCCCATGTTCGAGGAGTGCTCCATATACTTTATCGTGTAGAGGGCTATGAGGGCCGACACGATTGCTATCGTCAGGGCCACCGGCGAGCTCAGGAAATCAGCTCTAAAGCCAAACTTTAACCGGGCGACGTCTATGAGCACCCAGTCGTAGACCACCTCATAAGGCTTGGCGACGAGACCTGTGAAGAAGCAATAGGTCGAGGCCCCGAAAACCCCTATTGATGGTAGTAAAGCCAAGAAGGCTATTAGGCCGTTCCACCTCCCTAAGGGCTTGTTTAACCCTAACGTCACTACTGCTGCCACTACGGGGACTATTACGGTATAGGGCAATAACTCGTTGATCATCTACAACAACCCCCCTAACCTAAGCAATATCAAGGCGACCACTAATAGCCCGACGAGTATGCCGATTATGTTGTAGTTGAGGAAGCCCGTTTGTATCTTCCTAAACCTGGACGCGAGGCCGACGGTACCCGATGCAAGGCCGCTGATTATCGTCTTATCAAAGCCCTCTAGCTCCGCCCACTTGTATAGCCCTCGACATGCCGCCATCATCGGGTAAGCGAAGACCTTATAGTAGAACTTGTTTATGTACCATCTCTTGAAGAAGAATCTATGGATGGCGCGGAGTGCGGGGCTCCTAGCAGAGATGGCCGATGGGTCTACCTTCCTAACTATGTAAATGAAGTACGCCGGAACAGCGCCCACCACGAGCGCCAGCAATGACAGGGATAGGATAATTAGCTGAGGGGCCACGACCTCGCCTCCTGAGTGAGCGACTGGCGTATGAAGGATCTCGTGAGGAGAAATGCTCGAGAGAGCTTCTTCAAACGTCTTTTTGATCTGCTCTTCAAATATCCATCCCACGAGCCCTATACAAAGCGAGGCCACCGCCAATATCGCATAAGGCACGTACATTATCGGACTCGCTTCTTTGACTTTGTGCCCTTCAGTCTCAAGCTCGATTACTCTATGGCTCTTCTCTCCGTGGAAGGCCAAGCCCACTGCCCTAAGCGTGTAGAAGGCCGTCAGTGCCGCGGTTACCACCGCTAACACGAACGGGCCTATGAGGGCAGGGCCTCTCTCCCAGATCGCCCTCCAGGTGACCGTCAGGACGGCCTCCTTGCTCCAGAAGCCGCTAAACGGAGGAACGCCTGCCAACGAGAAGGCCGCGAGTAACATCATCGCGTAGGTTATGGGCATGTACTTCTTGAGGCCGCCCATGTGATACATGAACCTCGACTCAACGGCATGTATCACCGCTCCAGCCGCGAGGAAGAGGGCCGCCTTGAAGAGGGCATGGCTCATTAAGTGGAACATCCCAGCCGTCAGCCCCTCAACCACTCCGTGGACCATCAAGCCTCCAGCGCCCAGGGCCAAGAACATGTAGCCTATTTGGCTGACCGTCGAGTATGCCAACACCTTCTTTATCTCTCGAGCCACCATCGCTTGTGTCGCGGCGAGGAAGGCCGTGAAGGCACCTATCCAAGCGATTGTCGTGAAGAATGCTGAGAGCTCTATTGCCCCCGCCTCAACATAGGCGAGCCAGAATATCGGAAGGACCCTCGCTATCAAGTAGACCCCTGCTTTGACCATCGTGGCGGCGTGTATGAGGGCGCTAACGGAGGTGGGGCCAGCCATGGCGTCTGGGAGCCACTCGTGAAGCGGAAACTGAGCAGACTTGCCCACAGGGCCCATGAAGAACAATATTGCAGCCGGCAAGAGCAGGCCAGCGCTACTTAGGACTGGGGCCCACTCACCCACCCTGCTTAAGAGGCCCGAGTAGCTGAACGTCCTCGCATAAGCGTAGATGATGAAGATGGAGGCCAGGAGGCATACGTCGCCTATCCTAGTCGTTATGAAGGCCTTCATTCCTGCGTGAGAAGGCGGGTACGCCTCGTCCTCCTCCCCGACCCAGCACTTCAGCCAGTCCTCCTTAGCATCTCGATACCAGAATCCTATCAGCGCGTAGCTACAGACCCCGACGCCCTCCCATCCAAAGAACATGAGCAAGAGGTTGTCGGCCATAACCAATAAGAGCATGCTCCCGATGAAGAAGTTCATGAAGAACCAGTACCTCGTGAGGCCGGGCTCGCCGTGCATGTACTTCAGGGAGTAGACCATTATAAAGAAGCTTATCCACGCGACCACGTTTGCCATTATTATGCTAAGGGGATCGAGTATGACGCCCATCCTAACCCCAAGCAAGGGGATCCAGCCAAAGCTGACGGATTTGAAGAAGCGCAGGTCCTCTCTCAGCAAGGACACCATGAATGACGCGAAGACCGCTGCTAGGAAGGAGGAGAGCACCGCCGCATAGTCCCTGATCCGCGGGCCCAGTTTCGCGAAAGCAGGGGTCAGAGCAGCACCAACCATCGGTATTATCCAGCAGAGCCAAGCACCGGCGTAGCCAATGCTCTCAAGCATCAAGCGCGTCACCCGGCGACGCCCTTTTGGTTTGGGGGAGTGTATTTAACGCTTACTCACGCACTTCAATTTAGACCATGTTGCACGCCAAGCCGGATTGGTGCGCGCACGGCGTTGAGGGTTGAGCCCCCTGCTCGCTCCTCATGGGCATTTGCACCGGTTCGCTCGATGTTGGACGAGGCGATCTCATCGACGCGTGGCCCTCTCACTTGATGTAGTCGGCGATGCTCGTCTGACCTCTGCGATCTACAGGCCTAACGCGCTCCTCTCCGTCGAGTATCAGTCTTCCGTAGACCCCGTCATAGCCCGGCCTCACGACAACGCGCCCCTCCCTAACCCTTATTATCGCCTCTGCCACCTTACTCGGGACTAAGCCCTCGAGCTCCTTGAGGCTCGCGTTCAGTAGCACGTTCAGCTCGCTACCGAAGCCGTTGACGAGCTTCATGTACAGTTCCCATACTCGCCCGGAGTACAGCCTCGTCTCCCCCCTCACCCCTAAGCACTCGGCTATTATCTCCGCCAAGGGCAATAGCCTCTTGAAGCCAATGGCGCCGGGAGGTCTGAACCCCTTGGGCCTGTCCGCCAGCTCCTCGACTCTCTGCTCGACCCCCTTCGTCAGCTGCCTTCCGCAGACCGGGCACTTGTTGCTCCTCTTTATGGCCTCTTCGGGGGGCATGGACACTCCGCATCTCCTGTGGCCAGTCCAGTGGTACTTCCCGTAGGCCGGGTCGACCTCTATCGTCATTAAGAACTTCGAGGGGTCCTTGCTCGCTACGGCGTCTATGAGCTCTCGGTAAGAGGGCTCCTTTAAGTCGAAGACGTTGGCCTCCCTGCCGAGCCTGTGAGTATATGGGCTGTGGCTGTCGCTGTTGCTGAGGAGCGCCAGCCTGTCGAGCGAGGACACGCGCCAGTTCATCTCCGGATCGGAGCTGAGCCCCGTCTCGAGGGCCCTTATCTTGTGGCTCTTGTCTCCGTAACACTCTTCGAGGCTGTCGACGCCGCTTATCGACCCGAATATGGACCACCAAGGGGTCCAAGCATGAGCCGGGAAGACGAACACGTCTTCGTCCACTTGCGAGAGCATTTCGACGAGCTCCGCGGGCTCCGCGTTGAACACAGGCCGACCGTCTGCTTTGAGGTCGCCAAGCTTGCTGAGGACGTCGGCGACTTGCTCCGCCACCTCTAGACTCGGCATTAAGACGACGTGGTGTATCCTCCTCGCCTTCCCCTCGACTTCATGTATGGTCCCCACTTCAGTCTGGACCACGAAGTACAGGTCTGCTGAAGAGCCCCTGACCTTGTAGAGCCCTGTTCCTGGAATCTCTTCGAGCGTCTCCTTCAGCTCTTTGAACCAGGAGGGGTGGAGCGCGTCGCCCGTCCCCAAGAGATTTATCCCCTTGAGGGGTGCGTATGTCAGGAGTTCCCTTATGCTCATCTTCTCCGACGTAGCCCCGCTGTACTTCGAGTGAATGTGCAGATCGGCGTAGATGATCACGAGGACTGCCCACCAAAATCGAGTTTAATAAGTAGTGTAAAAGGGTTCCCTTCGCTCAGGGCTATGGAAGCAAGGCCGAAGCCGCTTTCTGAGCCATGTCCAGCAAAGGCCATGGATAGCAACCGATTACTATAAGCGCTATCATCAAGATCACTAATGGCGTTACTATCACCGGCGAGGCTTCCCTCAGTTCTTTGACCCCCTCTCCCCTAGGCCTAATGACGCATATCTGCACGAGCCTCAGATAATACACGGCGGCGAAGACGCTGTTCACGACCATCAATGAGGTTGCCACATTCATGAACACATCGCCCACGCTGTAGCCAGCCATCAGTAAGAGGAACTTGCTCACGAAGCCCGCTAGAGGAGGAGCTCCGCTCAACGAT